>Ga0247742_10000080_pt1 | contig 83132 bp, 62 predicted proteins | sample UWRJL208509C2_FD_180944 | JGI IMG/M metagenome (GOLD analysis project Ga0247742, IMG submission 180944) | Plant litter microbial communities from Arlington Agricultural Research Station in Wisconsin, United States - UWRJ-L208-509C-2 | ecosystem: Environmental > Terrestrial > Plant litter >...
TAGCTACGACCTGATTGGTGACGTGCACGGTTGCGCTCATACCCTTGAGCACTTGCTCGACCGATTGGGTTACCACAAGCAGGGCGGTACCTGGCGCCATCCGTCGCGAATGGCCGTGTTCCTCGGCGATATCATCGACCGTGGCCCGCGCATTCGCGAGGCGCTGCATATCGTCCACGACATGACCGAGGCCGGCCAGGCGCTGTGCATCATGGGCAACCATGAGTTCAACGCGCTGGGCTGGAGCACGCCCGCCGCCCCGGGCAGCGGCAAGCAGTTTGTGCGCGAGCACACGCCACGCCACGCGCGGTTGATCCACGAGACCCTGACCCAGTTCGAACAGCACCCGGCAGACTGGCACGATTTCCTCGGCTGGTTCTATGACATGCCGCTGTTTGTCGACGCCGGGCGATTCCGCGTAGTTCACGCTTGCTGGGACAACGGCTTTATCGAGCCCCTGCGCGCGCATTTCCCGGACGGCTGCATCGACGAACACTTCCTGCAAGCCGCCGCCGTGCCCGGCAGTTTCGCCAGCAATGCCTTCGACCGCCTGTTGCGCGGTACCGACATGCGCCTGCCGGACGGCTTGACCCTGACCGGCGGCGACGGCCTGACGCGCTCGTTCTTCCGTACCAAGTTCTGGGAAGACGACCCGAAGACCTACGGCGATATCGTGTTCCAGCCCGATGCGCTGCCGGAACCTGTGGCCGCCACGCCGCTGTCGTCCACTGAAAAGAATTCCCTGCTGCGCTACGGCGTCGACGAGCCATTGCTGTTCGTCGGCCACTACTGGCGCAGCGGCAAACCGGCGCCGATCCGCCCGAACCTGGCCTGCCTGGACTACAGCGCGGTGCTGTACGGCAAGCTGGTGGCGTATCGGCTGGATCAGGAAACCCGCCTGGACCCGCGTAAATTTGTTTGGGTCGATGTCGAGCGCCCTGAGGTTATTTCATGAGTACCGTTGCTGTATTACGCCTGCCGCTGGCGGTGGATTTGAGTGGTTTCGTCAAGCTTCTGCAACGCATGCAAGTGCCCCATCGCGTCAGCGAAGAAGCCGGGGAGCAGGTGCTGTGGGTGCCTGATTCCATCAGTGAAGACGTGAAGGTCCTGTACCAGCGCTTTCCGGCCGGTGACCCGGACCAGCAACTGGACATTCCCGAGCAGGCGACGTCGACCAGGCGTCCCGGGTTTGCCCAGCAGCTTCGCCACAGCCCGGTGACCGCGTTGGTGTTGCTGCTGAGCATCATCGTCGGCGCCGTTACGTTGCTGGGGGATAACCTGCAAGCCATGAGCTGGCTGACATTCCTGCCGTTCAGCGTGGCAGGCGAGTACATCCGTTTCACGCCATTGACCGACAGCCTGGCGTCGGGACAGTGGTGGCGCCTGGTCACGCCGATGTTGATCCACTTCGGCATCCTGCACTTGGCCATGAACGGCATGTGGTACTGGGAACTGGGGCGGCGCATCGAGTTGCGCCAGGGCAGCGTCAACCTGCTGGGCCTGACCCTGCTGTTCAGCCTGGTGTCGAACTACGCTCAATACTATTTTGGTGGTCCCGGCCTGTTTGGCGGGTTGTCCGGCGTGCTGTATGGCTTGCTCGGGCATTGCTGGATCTATCAGTGGGTGTCGCCGAATCCGGTGTATCGCCTGCCTCGCGGGGTGTTGGTGATGATGCTGGTGTGGCTGGTGCTGTGCCTGTCGGGCCTGGTCTCGATGATCGGCTTCGGCGAAATCGCCAACGCGGCCCACGTGGGTGGCCTGGTGATGGGTTGCCTGACCGGTTTGTTGGGTGGCTTGTACAGCCGCCGCAAAATGTCTCCTATTTAGTTAAGGAAGAGTCTTATGTCCTCTTTTGTCGAAATGATCGAAAACATCACCCCGGACATCTACGAGAGCCTCAAGCTCGCCGTGGAAATCGGCAAATGGTCCGATGGCCGCAAGCTCACCGCCGAGCAGCGTGAATTGTCGTTGCAGGCGGTGATCGCCTGGGAGCTGCAGAACCTGCCGGAAGACCAGCGCACCGGCTACATGGGCCCGCAGGAATGCGCCTCCAAGTCGGCGCCGGTGCCGAACATCCTGTTCAAGTCGGATGCCATCCATTGATTGAGATTGGCCGTGGTGCAGTCAGCAAGATGTCGGCGCAGCTGGGTGAGCCGACCGTTCAATACGCGTTTCGCCTGGGCGACACCGAGGTGCCGGTCAATCCATTGATCGGCACTACCGTGCGCCTGGAATACCTCGGTGCGATCCATTGCACCCATTGCGGTCGCAAGACCAAGACCAGTTTCAGCCAGGGTTACTGCTACCCGTGCATGACCAAACTGGCCCAGTGCGACCTGTGCATCATGAGCCCCGAGCGCTGCCATTACGACGCCGGCACCTGCCGCGATCCGGCCTGGGGTGAAAAATTCTGCATGACCGACCACGTGGTGTACCTGGCGAACTCGTCGGGGATCAAGGTCGGCATCACCCGCGCCAGCCAGCCGCCGACCCGCTGGCTCGACCAGGGCGCCAGCCAGGCGCTGCCGATCATGCGCGTTGCCACGCGCCAGCAGTCGGGCTTCGTCGAGGACCTGTTCCGCAGCCAGGTGGCCGACAAGACCAACTGGCGCGCGCTGCTCAAGGGCGACGCGCAGGCCGTCGACCTTGCGCAGGTACGCGACGAACTGTTCGCCAGCTGTGCCGAAGGCATGCTCGGTTTGCAGGAACGCTTTGGCCTGCAGGCCATCCAACCGGTGACCGACATCGAACCGATCGAAATCCGCTACCCGATCGAGCAGTATCCGACCAAGATCGTCAGCTTCAACCTGGACAAGAACCCGATTGCCGAAGGCACGCTGATGGGGATCAAGGGCCAATACCTGATCTTCGATACCGGCGTGATCAATATTCGTAAATACACGGCCTACCAGCTCGCCGTGCATCAGTAGAAGGACGACAGACATGCGCACCGAACAGCCGAAGATGATTTACCTGAAGGACTATCAGGCGCCGGACTACCTGATCGACGAGACGCACCTGACCTTCGAGTTGTTCGAGGACCATAGCCTGGTCCACGCGCAGTTGGTGATGCGCCGCAACCCCGAGCGCGGCGCCGGCTTGCCGCCGCTGGTGCTGGACGGGCAGCAGTTGGAGCTGCTGTCGGTGAACCTGGCCGACCAGGAACTGACCGACGCCGACTACCAGTTGAGCGACAGCCACCTGACCGTGCACCCCACCAGCGCGACCTTCACCCTCGACACCACGGTGAAGATCCACCCGGAAACCAACACCGCCCTGGAAGGCCTGTACAAATCCGGCGGCATGTTCTGCACCCAGTGCGAGGCTGAGGGTTTCCGCAAGATCACCTATTACCTCGACCGTCCGGACGTGATGAGCGTGTTCACCACCACGGTGATCGCCGAGCAACACAGCTACCCGGTGTTGCTGTCCAACGGCAACCCGATTGCTTCCGGCCCTGGCGAAGACGGCCGGCACTGGGCGACCTGGGAAGATCCGTTCAAGAAGCCGGCGTACCTGTTTGCACTGGTGGCCGGTGATTTGTGGTGTGTCGAAGACACCTTCACCACCATGACCGAGCGCACCGTGGCGCTGCGTATCTATGTCGAGCCGGAAAACATCGACAAGTGCCAGCACGCCATGAACAGCCTGAAGAAATCCATGCGCTGGGACGAGGAAGTCTATGGCCGTGAGTACGACCTCGACATCTTCATGATCGTCGCGGTCAACGACTTCAACATGGGCGCCATGGAAAACAAGGGCCTCAACATCTTCAACTCCAGCGCCGTGCTGGCCCGTGCCGAAACCGCCACCGACGCCGCGCACCAGCGAGTCGAGGCGATCGTTGCCCACGAATACTTCCACAACTGGTCGGGCAACCGCGTGACTTGCCGCGACTGGTTCCAGCTGTCGCTGAAGGAAGGCTTCACGGTGTTCCGTGATTCGCAGTTCTCTGCCGACATGAATTCGGCCACCGTCAAGCGCATCCAGGACGTGGCTTATCTGCGCACTCACCAGTTCGCCGAAGATGCCGGCCCCATGGCCCACGCCGTGCGTCCGGACGGCTTTATCGAGATCTCCAACTTCTACACCCTGACCGTGTACGAAAAGGGCTCGGAAGTCGTCCGTATGATCCAAACCTTGCTCGGCGCCGAAGGGTTCCGCAAAGGCAGTGACCTGTACTTCGAACGCCACGACGGCCAGGCTGTGACCTGCGATGACTTCATCAAGGCCATGGAAGACGCCAACGGCGCTGACCTGACCCAGTTCAAGCGCTGGTACAGCCAGGCCGGTACGCCACGCCTGGCGGTGAGCGAGTCCTACGACGCGGTGGCTAAAACCTACAGCCTGACCTTCCGTCAAAGCTGCCCGGAAACCCCGGACAAGGTGGAAAAACTGCCGTTCGTGATTCCGGTTGAGCTGGGCCTGCTGGACGGGAAAGGCGCGGGCATCGCCTTGCGCCTGGCCGGTGAAACCGCTGCCGGCGCCACGTCCCGCGTGATCTCGGTGACCGAAGCCGAACAGACCTTCACCTTTGTCGACATCGCCGAGCACCCGCTGCCGTCGCTGCTGCGTGGCTTCTCGGCGCCGGTGAAGCTGAGCTTCCCGTATAACCGCGACCAACTGATGTTCCTGATGCAGCACGACAGCGATGGCTTCAATCGCTGGGACGCCGGCCAGCAGCTGTCGGTGCAGGTGTTGCAGGAGCTGATTGCCCAACATCAGCAGGGCAAGGCGCTGGTGCTGGATCAACGCCTTATCACTGCACTGCGCAGCGTATTGAGCGACGAAAGCCTGGACCAGGCGATGGTCGCCGAGATGCTCTCGCTGCCGAGCGAAGCCTACCTGACCGAAATCAGCGAAGTGGCGGATGTCGACGCCATCCACGCGGCCCGCGAGTTTGCTCGCAAGCAGTTGGCCGACAACCTGTTCGAAGGCCTGTGGCTGCGTTACCAGGCCAATCGCGACCTGTCGAAGAAAACCCCGTACGTGGCCGAGGCGGAACACTTTGCCCGTCGCGCCTTGCAGAACATTGCGCTGTCGTACCTGATGCTCAGCGGCAAGCCGGAAGTGCTGGCGGCGACCCTTGAACAGTTCGACGCGTGCGACAACATGACCGAGCGCCTGACGGCCCTGGCGGTGCTGGTCAACTCGCCGTTCGAAGAAGAGAAAGCCAAGGCGCTGGCGGTGTTTGCCGAGAACTTCAAGGACAACCCGCTGGTCATGGACCAGTGGTTCAGCGTGCAGGCGGGCAATGGTTTGCCGGGCGCGCTGGAGCGGGTCAAGACGTTGATGCAGCACCCTGCGTTCAACATCAAGAACCCGAACAAGGTGCGGGCACTGGTGGGCGCGTTTGCCGGGCAGAACCTGATCAACTTCCACGCGGCGGATGGTTCGGGTTATCGGTTCCTGGCGGACCTGGTGATCCAGTTGAATGGCTTCAACCCCCAGATTGCTTCGCGGCAATTGGCGCCGTTGACCCGCTGGCGCAAGTACGACAGCGTGCGGCAGGCGCTGATGAAAGGCGAGCTGGAGCGGATTCGCGCGTCGGGCGAGCTGTCCAGCGATGTGTTTGAAGTGGTGAGCAAAAGCCTCGCATAACTGAGGCTGAGTACTGCATCTGTGGCGAGGGAGCTTGCTCCCGCTGGAGTGCGCAGCGCTCCCAAGATTTTGGGGCCGCTACGCAGCCCAGCGGGAGCAAGCTCCCTCGCCACAACGGGTCTTAGATAACCGGCGGCCAGCGCAGGTCTTGTGCATCATCGTCCGTATAACGTGGGAAGCGCTCCGCGATCATCTCGTGGGGCACGCCCAGCGGTATCGCGCTGGCAGCATCCAGACGGTCCACTTGCTCAGCCGAGAGTTGCACACTCAACGCACCCAGGGTGCCGTCCAGCTGTTCGCGGGTACGCGGCCCCAGGATCGGGATCAGCGCGGTAGTGGAACGACGGGCCTTTTCCCGCAGCCAGGCGATGGCGATGTGAGTCGGCGTGGCGTCCAGTTCACCGGCAACCGCCAGCAGGGTGTCGAGCACTGCGGTTTCCCGTGCGCTTTTTTCAGCGTGGACCAAAATCCCCAGCTTGCTGGCGCGGGTATCGTCCTGGCTGTTGCGGTACTTCCCGGTCAGAAAACCACCCCCCAGCGGTGACCATAAAGTCGCGGCCAGGCCCAGGGCCTCGGCCATGGGCAGCAGCTCGCGGTCAGCGGTGCGTTCGGCCAGGCTGTATTCGGTCTGGATCGCTACCAGGGGTGCAAAGCCGCGCACTTCAGCGAGCAGGTCGGCGCGGGCAATGCGCCAGGCGGGGAAGTTGGACAGCCCGGCGTAGTGGATCTTGCCGGCACGCACCAGGTCATCAAACCCCCGCAGGATCTCTTCCATCGGCGTGACGTTGTCGCTGATATGCGCCCAGAACAGGTCGATGTGGTCGGTGTTCAAGCGTTTCAGGCTTTCTTCGACGGCGCGCACCATGTTCTTGCGGTTGTTGCCAAGCTTGAGGGTGCCTTCGTCTTGAGGCTGGGTGCGCAGGGTGTATTTGCTGGCGATCACCAAGCGGTCGCGTTCCGAGGCAATGAACTCGCCGAGCAGCACTTCCGATTGGCCGAACTGGTAGCCGTTGGCAGTATCGAGGAAGTTTCCGCCGGCCTCCAGATAGCCGTCGTAGATTCGCTTGGACTCTTCGCGCTCGGCGCCGTGGCCCCAGCCTGTGCCGAAATTGGCGGTACCCAGGGCCAGCTCTGAAACCCGCAGGCCGCTGCGACGGCCAAAGACTTTATTGCGCATACCGAAACTCCTGACGCTGTGGTTGGTTTAAATGTTTCGCAACATCTATTAAATATGATGCGAGTCATATATTTCGTCAAGGAGCTTTTTTGGCGGCTGAAGGGAAGGGTGCCTGCTCCTGACACTTTCTGACGGAGGCGTCTGCTAAGCTGCGCCACCTTTCTTTTTCGAGCATGATCAACGTGTCGCGTACCAGTCGTCTGTTGACCTTGTTGCAAGTCCTGCGGGGCAAAAAGCGCCCGGTGACGGCCGCCGTGCTGGCGGCAGAACTGGAGATTTCCGAGCGCACGCTGTACCGCGATATCGCCGAACTGACCGCGTTGGGCGCACCGATCTACGGCGAGGCGGGCGTGGGCTATGTGCTGCGTGCGGGCCTGTTCCTGCCGCCGCTGATGCTCAATGCCGACGAGACCGAAGCCATCGTGCTGGGCTTGCGGTATGTCGACCAGCGCGGTGATGACGTACTGAGCCAGGCGGCGGCCAATGCGCTTGCAAAGATCGCCGACGTGCTTGACCCGGCTGCCCAGGAAGCCTTGCGCAATCCGACGGTGTTGCCGGGCCCGCCAGGCTTCGGCTACCCGGAAAATCGCGTGCCGTTGAATGTGTTCCGCGAGGCCATTCGCGGCCAGGCCAAGCTGCACATCGACTACGCCGATGCCAGCCAGACCGCCAGCCAGCGCCTGATCTGGCCCCTGGCCCTGGGCTTTCTCAACGAAGTGCGGGTGATCGTCGCATGGTGTGAATTGCGTGGGGCCTATCGCACCTTCCGCACCGACCGAGTGGCCGCCGCGCGCCTGCAAGGTGAACGGTATCCGGGGCGCCGCAGCGATTGGTTGCGGGGCTGGCGCAAGCTGATGGAACAGAACGAATCCGGGCCGTTCACTCCTGACAAGAACTGACACAACGCTGCTTTAGGATGGCTCCATAAATCACTAAAAAGGAGCTGTCACCATGTCCCAACCCACCCCTGAACTGGCCCCGGCTATTGCAACCTACATTGCCGCGGCGAATGCCGGCGACACCTCGCTGGTGGCCGCCTGTTTCGCCGAAGATGCCAACGTGTTCGACGAAGGCGAGCACCGGGTCGGTACCGCCGCCATCGCCCGCTGGATGGAAGACACCGGGCGTCGTTACCAGCCCAGGGTCCAGGTGCTGAATGTGCAGCACCGCACGGGCAAGGTGCTGGTCAGCAACCTGATCACCGGCAGCTTTCCCGGCAGCCCGCTGGAGCTGCGCTATACCTTCCGCCTCAATGAACACGGCAAGATTGCCCGATTGGATATTTCCCTGTAGCCGTCATGGCATACTGCCGGGCATGACTTTCGACTCGCCACTTGCCGCCTATCAGCACGCCATCACCGAACAGGGTTTTGTCCCCGACGACGCCCAGCGCGAGGCGGTGCAAGCCCTGCAGGACTGCCATCAGGCCTTGCACCACGGCCATGGGCCCATCACCGGGGTGTACCTGTGGGGCCCGGTCGGCCGGGGCAAGACCTGGCTGATGGACCAGTTCTACCAAAGCCTGGGAGTGCCAGCGCGGCGCCAGCATTTTCATCACTTCATGGGCTGGGTGCACCAGCGTTCATTCCAGCTCACGGGCACCCACGATCCCTTGCAGGCCCTGGCCCGCGAACTGAGCCGGGAAGTGCGGGTGCTGTGTTTCGATGAGTTGTTTGTCAACGACATTGGTGACGCCATCATCCTCGGACGGCTGTTCCAGGTGATGTTCGAGGAAGGCGTGGTGATGGTCTGCACGTCCAACCAGCCACCGGACCAGCTGTACGCCGACGGTTTCAACCGGGATCGTTTCCTGCCGGGAATCGAAGCGATCAAACAGCATATGCGAGTGGTGGCAGTCGATGGCGGGGAGGATCATCGTCTGCACCCGGGCACCGCACTGCAGCGTTACTGGGTCGACCAGCCCGACGCGTTGGCCGAGGTGTTTCGCCAGTTGAGCGCCGGGCAGGCAGTGAGCAGCGCCCCGGTTGCGGTCGGCTACCGCTCCATCGTGGCAGTGCAGTCCAGTGAAACCGTGCTGTGGTGTCGCTACGCCGACCTGTGTGAGCAGCCGTTGGCGGCGATGGATTTCATGCTGCTGTGTGATCGGTTCAAGGCCATTTTGCTCGGCGAGGTGCCCAACCTCAGCGCGCAAAAGCGCCCGGGACGAATCGCCCGGGGCACCGAAGACGCTGCCGAACGGGTGGACGCCGGGGACCGGGAACTGCCGGAACTGTCGGTGCATGACGACAGCGTCCGGCGTTTCATCGCGCTGGTGGACGAGTGCTACGACCGCAAGGTGCCGCTGTACATCGAGGCCCGGGTGCCGCTGGAAAGCCTCTACACCGAGGGTTACCTGGAGTTTCCATTCCGCCGCACCCTGAGCCGCCTGCAGGAGATGCAACTGGCACGGTTTGGCGAGCCTGGCGCGCTTTCACGCGGGCAAATGTAGTTAATCTCCTTCATCTAATGCCTGCACCACGCTTACAATCGAGCCCTTTTATGGGGACCGAGTCCCTGTCGCACCGTCAACGAGGAAGGAAATGGACAGCGCAGACATCCTGGTGCTGCAAGCCAGCTACACCAATCCGGTACACGCCGAGGCCATTGGCCTGGTGCTCAATCATTACGCCGAAGACCCCATGGGCGGTGGCCACAGCCTGCCGGCCGACCGCTTGCAGCAACTGCCGGCAGAGCTGGCCAAGCGTGCCCACGCGTTCAGTGTGCTGGCCTTTGTCGGCGGTACGCCGGCCGGCCTGGTGAACTGCTTTGAAGGGTTTTCCACCTTTGCCTGCCGCCCGCTGGTCAACGTGCACGACGTGGTGGTGATGGATCAATTCCGTGGCCTGGGGCTGAGTCAGAAGATGCTGCAAAAGGTCGAGGAAATTGCTCGCCAGCGAGGCTGCTGCAAGATCACCCTCGAGGTGCTTGAAGGCAACGCCGTGGCGCAGTCGGCGTATCGAAAGTTTGGGTTTGATGATTCGGTATTTGATCCGCAACATGGCCGGATGTTGTTCTGGAGCAAGCCGCTTTAATTAATGTTTATTTAATTAAAGGCAAAAAAAGGCGCCAGCAAGTGGCGCCAAATTGACCTTGGCTATCAGAGCGGAATAGCACAGGTATTGCGGGTAAATCAGCTGTTCGGTGTGTTGGTAGTTTGGTCGGCCGTTGCCGGCTTTTCGGTCTTGCCGTCAGCCATTGCGGTTTGCTGGGCAGCACCGTGAGTCTGTTGCTGAACGAAGGTGAAGTTGTTGTAGAACTCCTTCGAACGCTCTGAGCCGCCTTCTGCAAAGGCGGCTACGGAAGTCATGGTCATCAGGCCGGCAAGGATAACAGTCGAAAATTTCATGGCAGTGTCTCAGTAAGTGTGTTGGGTCCGCGCGTTGTCATCAGCGGCGGGATGGGGAGACTGTGGGCCAATGATATTAAGTAAGGGTTAACCTCGCGCTGACCGAAAGTTAACGATTTCGTTAACTTCCAATCTTTAGCAGCGATGAATTCAGAGCTTCCAGTCCAGTGCAACGCTGATAGAGCGCGGGTCTCCCCAATACACGCCGTTATAGAAGCCGACGCGCTCGTAATATTTTTTATCAAATAGGTTGTTGATATTAAGTGACGCCGACAAGTGGTCATCGAACTCATAGCGCGACATCAGGTTGACCACGGTATAGGCCTGCTGGGTGATCCGGGTGCGCTCCCTGATCAGGGCTCCATTGGTGTCCCGGCCAACCGGGCGATAGGCGAAGTCGTAGAAGTCGCTTTGCCAATTCACCGCGCCGCCGACCGTCAGCGCGTGCCATTCGCCGGGCAGGCGGTAGGCCGTGGACACGCGCAACAGGTTCAGCGGCAGGTGGGTGTTGTTGCGCTGCTTGTCACCGTTCAGGGAGTGGGTGTAGGTGTATCCGGCGGTCAGGTTCCAGTCGGGGCGCACCTCTCCGGACACCTCTACCTCGAAACCCTGAACCTTGTTGCCTTTGCCGCCGGATGTGAAGAACTGCTCACCGGTCTCCGGATCCGGTGGGGTCAAACTGTCCAGTTCCGCGACGTTGTCCTGTTTGCTCCAGAAGTACGCGGCCGCCAGGTTCAGGCGCTCTTCCAGCAGGCTGCCCTTGATGCCCACTTCATAGTTGCTGCCTACCACTGGCTCCAGGTATTGCTTGCCGGCGGTGCGTTCTTCCTGCGGGTTGAAGATATCGGTGTAGCTGGCGTAGACGGTGTACTCCGGGGTCAGGTCGTAGAGCAGGCCGGCGTAGGGTGTCCACATGTCGTTGTGGGTCTGGCTGGATTTTGACGTACCGAGGAACTGGTCAGTGTCCCTGTTGTAGTTGTAGGTGGTGCTCTCGATCTCCCAGCTGCCGTAGCGGCTGCCCAATACCGCATGCAGGCGATCGGTCAGGCTCAGGCGGGTGGCCAGGTAGCCGGCCTTTTGGCGGGTGCTGCCTTGTTCGCCCTTGAGGCCGGTGTTGGTGTCGGGGAATTTGCCGATCCCGCCCATGTGTTTCCAATCGTCGATGCTGGTGTAGTCCTTCGGCACCGTACCGCTGCGCAGGTGTGGCGAAGCGTCACGCTGCTCGGACTCGCCGTAACCCACCATCAATTCGTGCTCACGACCCAGCAGGGCATAGGACCCGGACAGGTTCAAGTCGACCACGTCCATTTTCGAGGTGCCGAGCATGTGGCTGGTCCAGGCGGTCATGCCGCTGCGGTCGGCATTCGGGAAGCCTGAGCCGCCGTAATAGACCTTGCCGTCGGTGTCGCTTTCACGGTGGGTATAGGCGGCCTTCAGGTGCCAGTCACCCGCCAGGCGGTGGTCGAGGGTAGCGAAGGTGGTTTCATCTTTCAGCGGCCAGGAACTCCAGTGGGCCGCGATGTTGGCGGAGCGGGGCAGCCTGGCTTTGCTGCCGTCGCTGTTCCAGTAGGGCAAGGTGCCCCACGCGGTGCCCTGCACATGCTTGTTCTGGTAGTCGAAGCCCACCGCCAGCACCGTGTCGTCGGTCAGGTCGCCTTCGAGGATGCCGTAGCCGACTTCCCGTTGCAGCGCGTAGTTGTCGCGGTAGGACTGGGTGTCACGGTAGGCGAGCACCGTGCGGCCGCGCAGGCGCCCGTCAAATGCCAGGGGGCCGCCAACGTCCAGGTAGCTGTAGTAATTGTCGTGGGAGCCGCCACTGACGCCTGTCTTGGCCTGCCACTGTGCGGTCGGGCGTTTGCGCACCATGTTGACCGTGGCCGAGGGGTCGCCGGCGCCGGTGGTCAGGCCGGTGGCGCCGCGGACCACTTCGACCCGGTCGTAGATGATGGTGTCGGCATCGGACTTCATGCGGCCGAAGGTGTTGAGCATGCCGTCAATCTGGAAGTTGGTGATGCCGTAGCCGCGCGAGGAATAGCCGACCCGGTCGGAGTCCAGGTGCTGCACCACCACGCCGGTGGTCTGGCGCATCACTTCGGTCAGGGTGTTGAGGTTGAAGTCGTCCATCTGCTGGCGGGTGATCACCGAGACTGACTGCGGGGTTTCCTTGATGGACAGGTTCAACCGGGTGGCGGTGCCCATTGAGCCTGTGGTGTAGGCACCGGTGTGTTCGGTGTTGGCGCCAAGGCCTTCGGCGGTGATGCTGGTGCTGCCCAGTTCCAGGGCTTTGGCCGGCGCTTGGGATTCCTGGTCGGGGTCGTTTTCGGCCAGCAGGTCCGGGCTCAGCACCACGCTGAAGAGGCCCAGGGTCAAGGTCATGGAACGGGTAATAGGCGCGAACATCGCGGCGAACTCCTTGTCGTCTATGAAAAATGCCATTGGCTCAAAGACGAAAGGAGGCGGGGAACTTTAGCGCTAAACGAGAATAATTATTATCTTAACGTTGCCGCCAAATCGGGTTTCACCGCTTTGCGCGGATGAAACCCGGGCGATTCAAGCTACTTGACGACCACGTTGACGGCGTCTGGCTTGGGCTTGATCAGGCTGAAATCAATCAGCGGTTTTTGCTGGCGTGCATACGGGTCGCCAATCATCCGTGGCCGAGGCTTGAAGCTGTCACTGACCAGGCTCTTGCTGTGGTCCAGTTCGTCGAAGCTCAACCCGGCCATGTCGGCCCAGGTATGGATCAGCTGCGAGCTGGTGTAAGGGCGCTGCAAGTCACCGGCAAAACTCCAGTCATGGCTTTCACGCCACTTGGGTGATGCGTAGGCCATGAACGGAATGGTGTACATCGGTGCTGTCGGTTTGCCTTCGTTACGGCCCAGGGTGTTGTGGCCGGCCGAATCGAACACGTCTTCGCCGTGGTCGGAAAGGTACAGCAGGAAACCGTTCGGATCGGTCTTGGCGTAGTCCTTGATCAGGCTCGACACCACGAAATCGTTGTACAGCACCGCATTGTCGTAGCTGTTGTAGGTCGGCAACTGTGCGTCGCTGACCCCCTCAGGCACGCCCTGGCGGTCGGTGAACTTGTCGAAGGTCGGCGGGTAGCGGTACTGGTAGCTCATGTGGGTACCCAGCAGGTGCACCACGATGAATTTGCGTTCGGCAGTGTCGGACATGGCCTTGGCAAATGGCTCCAGCACGTCGCCGTCATACTGGCGCGCATTCTGGTTGCGGTTGTTGTTCAGGTACACCTGCTCGTCGGCCTGTTCGGAGAAGGTCGTGAGCATGGTGTTGCGCTTGGTCATGGTCTGCTGGTTGGTGATCCAGAAGGTCTTGTAGCCGGCCTGCTTCATCACGCTGACGATGGACGGGGTCTTGAGGTACAGGTCCGGGTTTTCTTCGTCGGCGAAGGTCAGCACCTGTTGCAGCGCCTCGATGGTGTACGGGCGCGGGGTAATGACGTTGTCGAACACCGCCAGTTGGTCCCGCAGCTTGTCCAGCTCCGGCGTGGTGTTGCGCGGGTAGCCATACAGGCTCATGCGCTGGCGGTTGGTGGACTCGCCGATCACCAGCACCAGGGTCGACGGCTGGCCGGCCATGCTGTCCTTGAGGTTGGTCAGGGGCGGGATCTTGCTGGCGCTGGTCAGCATGCCTTGCATGTTATCCAGTTGTTCGGTGTAGCGGCGGTAGGCGACGATCATCTGCCATGGCACTGCCGGCTCGATACGGGTTTCGAAGCGGTCGATGGCCAGTTCCATGGTCTCGCTCTTGGCGATCTGCTTGACCAGCGGGTAGCCGACGATGGCAATCACGATTGCGGCAGCCGCCAGCATGGCCTGGCCACGTGGCAGGTAAACCGGGCGTACGCGGGTCCACAGGAAAACGGCCATGGCGGTGTGGGCAATGAACGCCAGCACGATCCACCAGGCAAAGTATTGGGTGGCGTATTCGCCGGCTTCAGAGATGTTCGACTCGAACATGATGAAGATGACGCTTTGAGAGAATTCCTGCTGGTAGATGAAGAAATAACCCAGGCTGGCCATGGAACAGGCCCACAGCACCACGCCAATCAACCCCGCCACCAGGCGCGCGCGACGCGGGAACAACAGCATCGGCGCCAGCCACAGGGCGCTCATGAAGAATGCCTGGCGGAAACCACTGAAGCCGGAGGTGCCGGTCAGTTGGATCAGCAGTTGGGTAATGCCCGAGAAATACCAGAAGAACAGAAACATCCAGCCGAGGCCGGCCCAATCAAAACCTTTCGCAGACGTAGTGCTGCGTTTGAACATCGCCATCCAGCGCTCCAACCCGATAATTTCAGTGTCAACGCGCAGGGATGCACGCAAACAGAGGGCCTGCGCACGTAGCGCGGCCCTATTCGGCGGGAGTATCGGGAGGGGGATGTGAAAACTTCGTGAGTTATTCCTGAACGGTTCGTTCAGCCCACGTTCAGCAAAGTACGGGCTGGGTGCCGGACGGCTGATTGAGCTGGCCCTGCAGGTGCGAGCGCAGACGCATGACTTCCTGCTGCAGTTGGTCGCGCTCGTTTTTCAACTGGCGCAATTCATCGCGGCGAATGGTGACGTAGAGGGTCTGTGGCGGACGGGTCATGTGTGCAGTGCTCATTGCTTACCTCGCAAATAGCCGGTCTATCGCGGTGCCAGAGCGCTTGAATCGAGGCTCTCGGCAACAGTCGGGGCAATTCTGAATTCTTTTTTTAACGAAGGGAACTTTTTTATTTTTGATGGTCGTTGTGACTTTTAGCCCACTGAAGGCGAAAGGATGGCCACTTTTTGTCATGAAACTATGCCAATCCGCTCTGGACTAACCCTCATTAGCCTCATTGCGCTATAAACTGTGACACACATTTATTCGTAGTAAGGAGCATCAGCACATGCAACTGGGGATTATTGGACTAGGCCGCATGGGTGGCAACATTGCGCGGCGCCTGATGCTCAATGGGCATACCACCGTGGTTTACGACCGCAATGAAGCATTCGTAAAAGGTCTGGCAGGCGAGGGCGCCACGGGCGTTGCTGACCTGGCAGGCCTGGTGGCCGGGCTGCAAAAGCCCCGGGCGATCTGGGTGATGCTGCCGGCAGGCGACCCGACCGAGAACACCATTGAAGAACTGAGCCAACTGCTTGAAGACGGTGATGTGATCATCGACGGCGGCAACACCTTCTATAAGGATGACATCCGTCGGGCCAAGGCCCTGTCGGAAAAAGGCCTGCACTATGTCGACGTCGGCACCTCCGGCGGCGTCTGGGGCCTGGAGCGCGGCTACTGCATGATGATCGGCGGCGACGCCGAGACCGTTAAGCTGCTGGACCCGATCTTCGAAAGCCTGGCACCGGGCCTGGGCACCATCCCGCGTACCAAGGACCGTTCCGCCGCGGCGGACAGCCGTGCCGAGCGCGGCTATATCCACGCAGGGCCTGCCGGTTCCGGGCACTTCGTCAAGATGATCCACAACGGCATCGAGTACGGGATGATGCAGGCCTTCGCCGAAGGTTTCGACATCCTCAAGACCAAGAATTCGGAGAACCTGCCGCAAGACCAGCGCTTCGACCTGAATGTTGCCGATATCGCCGAAGTCTGGCGCCGCGGCAGCGTGGTGTCGTCCTGGCTGCTGGACCTGACCGCCGACGCCCTGGCCACCGATCCGAAGCTCGACGGGTATTCCGGCTCGGTCGCCGACAGTGGCGAAGGCCGCTGGACCATCGAGGCCGCCATGGAACAATCGGTACCGGTTCCGGTGCTGTCGAACTCGCTGTTCGCACGCTTCCGCTCCCGCCAGCAAAGTACCTACGGTGACAAAATGCTTTCTGCCATGCGCTTCGGCTTTGGCGGCCATGTGGAGACTCCCAAAAAATGACCGCCAACGGCAAGAAACCCAAGGCCGAACCCGCTCCGCCCACCACACTGTTTCTGTTTGGTGCCCACGGTGACCTGGTCAAGCGCCTGCTCATGCCGGCGCTGTACAACCTCAGCCGCGACGGGCTGCTGGGCGATGGCTTGCGCATTGTCGGCGTAGATCACAACGCCATCAGCGACGCCGATTTCGCCAAGAAGCTCGAGGACTTCATTCGCACCGAGGCCGCCAGCAAGGTCAAGGGCAATGCCGAGAACGCCCTGGACCCTGCATTGTGGGAACAGTTGGCCAAAGGCATCAGCTACGTCGAGGGTGATTTCCTCGATGACGGCACCTACGCCGATATCGGCAAGAAGATTGCCGACAGCGGTACTGGCAACGCGGTGTTTTACCTCGCCACTGCGCCGCGTTTCTTCGCCGAAGTGGTGCAGCGCCTCGGCGCGGCCGGCTTGCTGGAAGAAACCCCGGAGGCGTTCCGTCGGGTGGTGATCGAAAAGCCGTTCGGCTCCGACCTCGCCACCGCCGAAGCGCTGAACGCCTGCCTGCTCAAGGTGATGAGCGAAAAGCAGATCTACCGCATCGACCATTACCTGGGCAAGGAAACCGTCCAGAACATCCTCATCAGCCGTTTTTCCAATGTGCTGTTCGAGGCGTTCTGGAACAACCACTACATTGACCACGTACAAATCACCGCCGCCGAAACCGTCGGCGTGGAAACCCGTGGCAGTTTCTTCGAACACACCGGCACCCTGCGGGACATGGTGCCCAATCACCTGTTCCAGTTGCTGGCGATGGTCGCCATGGAACCGCCGGCTGCCTTTGGTGCCGACGCAGTGCGGGGCGAGAAGGCCAAGGTGATCGGGGCCATCCGGCCCTGGTCGCTGGAAGACGCACGGGCCAACTCGGTGCGTGGCCAGTACACCTCGGGTGAAGTCGGCGGCAAGCAGCTGCCGGGTTACCGCGAAGAGGCCAACGTTGCGCCAGACAGCAGCACCGAGACCTTCGTTGCCCTCAAGGTGTTGATCGACAACTGGCGTTGGGTGGGTGTGCCGTTTTACCTGCGCACCGGCAAGCGCATGAGCATCCGCGACACCGAGATCATCATCTGCTTCAAGCCGGCGCCTTACGCGCAGTTCCGTGATACCGAGGTCGATGAACTCAAGCCGACGTACCTGAAGATCCAGATCCAGCCGAATGAAGGCATGTGGTTCGACCTGCTGGCGAAAAAGCCCGGGCCGACCCTGGACATGGCCAACGTGGAGCTGGGGTTTGCCTACAAGGACTTCTTCGAGATGCAGCCGTCGACAGGTTACGAAACCCTGATCTACGACTGCATGACCGGCGACCAGACCTTGTTCCAGCGCGCCGACAACATCGAGAACGGCTGGCGTGCGGTGCAGCCTTTTCTCGATGCGTGGAAGCAGGATGACGGCATCCAGGCCTACAAGGCGGGTGAGGACGGCCCGGCGGCGGCTGATGCGTTGCTGGCCCGCGATGGCCGTACCTGGCACAGCCTCGGATGAGTGACTTGCCGAGTCAACCCATCCGTTTTGTGTTGAGTGATATGGATGGCACGTTGCTGCATCCGGATCACAGCCTCAGCCAGCGCACCATTGATACGGTTCGCGCCTTGCGCGCGGCCGGGGTGTTTTTCAGCCTGGCCAGCGGGCGACCTCCCAAGGCCATGCGTCAGCAGGTCGAAGCACTGGGCATCGATGTGCCGATTGCCGGCTTCAACGGCGGCACGCTGGTCAATCCCGACGGCAGTATTCTGGTGGCGCATCACTTACCGGCAGAAGCGGCGCTGGTGGCGTTGGCCTTGTTTACGCCGCAGCCGGACGTTGAAGTCTGGCTGTTTGCCGACGGTGACTGGCTGCGTCGCGATCCCGGCGGACCGATGGCGGTTCGCGAGGAGCACGGCTTGGGCTATGGGGCGATTGTGGTGGAGAGCTTCGAGCCGTATCTGGATCGGGTCGACAAGATTGTTGCGGCCAGTACCAATACCCAGCTGCTGATCGAGCTTGAGGCGCAGTTGCAGCCCAGGGTCGAGGGATTGGCCCAGGTGTCGCGTTCGCAGCCGGTGTTCCTGGATGTCACCGCCATGAAGGCCAACAAGGGTGAAGCATTGAGAACCCTTGCGGCGCACCTCGGTGTGCCACTGCAACAGACCGCAGCCATCGGTGATGGCGGCAATGACCCGGCGATGTTTCATGTGGCGGGGTTGTCGATTGCCATGGGCCAGGCAGAAGAGGTGGTCAAGCGCCAGGCCAGTGTCGTGACCGGCAGCAATGTCGATGACGGTGCGGCGGAAGCCATCGAGCGGTTTATTCTCTCGGCCTATTGATCGGTAACCACACTAATAAGTAGTCAGCTATGCAAAGTTGCAACTTGCATGGCTGACTGTCCACTTGAGTTAGTGCGGGTCAATATATTGCGCAGCCGGGCGGCACACTTTCGGGTGCCGTCTCACGCACGCTTCAGTTACTTGGGCATTGCCCAGGATTGCAACTGGTAGCCATCTTTGTCGAGTTCGGCACGGGCCTGCAACAGCAAGTTCTCAAGCTGTGCCGGGTCGGTATAAGTGCTGGAAGACAGCTGCTTGCTACCGATACGGGTATTGGTGCGGTCGATGACGCTCAGGCTCAGGGCGCCGTTGCCGTCGTGCCAGGCCACACATTGAAAGGGCTGGAAAGCACGGTCTGCGATCAAAAGAGCTTCGTTGATGCGGAGCGGGGCGTTCATGGGGTCTTCTCTCTAAATGCCCATTCAAGTGGAAGCCGTTGGTTGGGCGTGCCTAACGACTGGTTACTTGTACTGATGCACGATCACCGGGTGCGGGTCACATGTTAGAAGAAGATTTTTTAACTTTCCCTGATTAAAGTCATGTAAGGGGCTATTTTGAAAGCCTCATGAAAGTTATGCCGCGGCAATTGACCGCACCCGACTGACATAAAAGACCCGGTTCGTTCGCGACTTATAGCGAATCGGTACAAAGGGTGCGTCAAGATCTTGCTAGGGTTACCAGCAGACTTTGCAAATAGTTGTTTTTAAATAACTTTAACGATTTTGACGCCAAGGAATAGTCATGATTGTTACACCTGCCCCGCGCCGCCTGCTTGTGGTCGATCCCTGTGATGACTGCCACCGGCTATTGCCCGGTTTGCGCGCAGCGGGGTGGGACGTGGACAGCTGCGCCCTCGAGTCGGTGGGTGAGCGCTCCTGTGACGTGGGTTTGTTGCGCCTGCAGCCGTTTCACCTGGAGCGACCCGAAGCGGTCAAGGAACTGATCAGCCGCAGCGGCACCGAGTGGATTGCGGTGCTTAACCAGGAAGTGCTGCGCCTGCAGAATGTCGGCGATTTTGTCTGTGAGTGGTTCTTCGACTTCCATACCTTGCCGTTTGATGTGTCACGGGTGCAGGTCACCCTGGGCCGCGCCTTCGGCATGGCGCGCCTGCGGGGCAAGGGCAACAACGCGCCTGCGGGCCAGCCGGAACACGAGTTGCTGGGGGACAGCCGTCCGATCCGGGAATTGCGCAAGCTGCTCGCCAAGCTGGCGCCCACTGAATCCCCGGTGTTGATCCGTGGCGACAGCGGCACCGGCAAGGAATTGGTCGCGCGTACCTTGCATCGCCAATCCCAGCGCCATGCCAAGCCGTTTGTGGCGATCAATTGCGGGGCGATTCCCGAACACCTGATCCAGTCCGAACTGTTCGGCCATGAGAAGGGCGCCTTCACCGGCGCCCATCAGCGCAAGGTGGGGCGGATCGAGGCGGCGCACGGCGGCACCTTGTTTCTCGATGAGATCGGCGACTTGCCCATGGAGCTGCAAGCCAACCTGCTGCGTTTTCTCCAGGAAAAACAGATCGAGCGAGTCGGCGGCAGCCAGCCGATTGCGGTGGATGTACGCGTGTTGGCGGCCACCCACGTCGACCTGGAAGCCGCGGTGGCAAAGGGCACTTTTCGCGAAGACTTGTATTACCGGCTCAACGTCCTGCAAGTGGTCACCGCGCCGTTGCGCGAGCGCCACGGTGACGTGGCGATGCTGGCCAACCATTTTTCACACTTCTACAGCCAGGAAACCGGCCGCCGTCCCCGCAGCTTCAGTGAAGACGCACTGGTGGCCATGGGCGAGCACGGTTGGCCGGGCAATGTGCGCGAGTTGGCCAACCGCGTGCGGCGGGGCCTGGTACTGGCGGAAGGGCGGCAAATCGAAGCCGTTGATCTGGGACTGCAAAGCCAGCAGGCAATCGCGCTGCCGATGGCTACACTGGAGGATTACAAGCACCGTGCCGAACGCCAGGCACTGTGCGATGTGCTCAACCGGCACAGCGACAACCTGAGTGTCGCGGCGCGTGTGCTGGGGGTTTCCCGGCCGACGTTCTACCGGTTGCTGCACAAACACCAGATCCGCTAGGGCGGGTAAACCGAAAAGCCCCGCAACGACCCTTATCGTTGCGGGGCTTTTCCCGTTGTCATGCCTTAAAAATAATACGGGAACTTCAGGCTGAAGCTGAACGACGGCGCATCCGGTGTGATCCCGATGGCCAGGTTCGGCACGATGGTCAGGTTGTCGCTTGCCGCAATCGTCATGCCCACGTTGAAGTAACCCGCGTTGGCATCGCTGGAAACCACTGACTGCCAGTCGCCGCCATCCGGCTTGAGCTTGCTCTTGCGTTGCACCAGGTCGGACACCGAGAACGACATACTCATCTTCTCGTTCAGCGCAAACGCCACGCCAGCGCCGATCTGGAAGCTGTCGCCCAACTGCACTTTCCCCGGGGTCTTCTGGCCGACCTGGGAGCTGATATCGCTGAACGAGTCTTCGAAGTTGTGGGTGTACGACAGCGAGCCGAACAATACCGCCGGGTCGAAGGTCTTGACCAGCGAGATACCCGGCGTGATCGACCACACACCGTTGCCGGTGGGCAGGCTTTCCGGCACGAAGAGGTTGGTGTTGCTGGATGACTGGACCAGCTTGATCCCAAACGGATCTTCGCCGGTGGGTGCCTTGACCCGCACCGACACCACGGCATCCGGCAGGTTGACGCTCTCGTCGAGGAATTTGTAGGCAATCCCGAAGTTGACGTCGCCGATAGTCGGGTCACGCGTGACCGATTGTTCCGAGGTCGCGGTGCCGCTGCCACCGTTGGCACCACCGGACTGATAGGTCGACTCGCGGTACACCACCGGCACGTTTATATCGAACTGCCAGCGGTTGTCGAGGTTGTAGCGGCCCGTGAGGTCGACGGTCCAGTTATCCGACTTGATCCGGTCCAGGTTGATGTTGCCGAGGAAGATCGAGTCCAGCGCCAGGAAGCCGTTGAGGGTCAACTGGCGGGCATCGTAGCGGGAATAGGTGACGCCGGTTTCAAAGCTGAACTTGCCGTTGCCAAAGAACCCGCTGGCCTCGTTATACAAGTTGCTCACGCTCTGCGCCGGGGCCGAATCATCCTTGAGGGACTGGCCGTAGGACGCGCCACCGGCTGCACCGCCCGAGGCCGCCGCCGCGCCGACTCCCGGCGTGTTGCCGGCCACCGTGGTGCCGCCTTTCTGGAAGTCTGCCGGGGATTTGGCCAGGCGCTTGGGCGGCGGCGCCACCGGTTGTTCTTCCACCTGGCGTACCCGTTGCTCCAGCACCGCCAGTGCTTTTTGCTGCACTTCGTAGCGTTGCTTGAGCTCCAGCAATTCCTTTTTCAATGTGTCTATGTCGGTGTCCGGCGCGGCATACAACATGGATGCGGGCAGGAGCGTGCTTAAACAAATTACGGCACGTAACGATAGCGATCGATGCATGGAATAAGCCGTCCCTTTCTAATGCGCAAGTGTCGAGGCACAGCGTAGTTCAATAACCGTTAGGGCGTAGGCCCCTGAGCTGATTCAGGTTGAGGTTCTGCCCCAAATTGTTCAAACCGTTGTTGCCCAGCACCACATTGAGTTGGGTCATGTTGCTGACGAAGTTGCTGTTACCCTGCAAAACCGTGCCTTGCAGGACATTCCCGGCGCCGATCTGCTGCAACGAATTGCCCTGATTGTTGTTGGCCAGGATCGCCATTTGCAGCCCGCCATTGGCGGCCGACACCGTGACCTGGCCGGCACCCGTGCTGCCGGTGACCGACTGGCCAGCCACCAGGGCTTGTCCGGACTGGACGACATTGGCCGGCGACAAGCCATTCTGGTTCACATTGATATTCACGTTATTGCTGGCGGTGTTGCCATCGCCGGCGGCGCGCACGCTTTGGGTCACGCCCTGGCCGCTGCCCAGGCCGGCACCACCGACCACCGTGCCGGTGCCATTCGGCTGGTTGGGCGAGACTTTGGTGGGGCTGTCGGTTACCTGCACATAAAACTGCGGGGTGACGGTCGACGCGTTGACGTTCATGCTGGCCGAGCCGGTCACGCTGTCGCCGGCGGCATTGGTCCAGGTGCTGCTCATCACGATGCCAAAACTGATGATCCGCCCCGGCATCACGTAGCGACCACGCAGGTCAGCCAGTTCCGAGTCCTTTATTTCAATCGGTTTGAACACCGATGACGCATAAGCGGGCATTGAGGCTGCCAGGCACATGACCGTCAGCCAACGGTAAGTGTTCATCGTTTGCTCCTGGAGCGTCCTGCCCCTTATTGCGCTTCTAGAAGAAGTCGCTCTGGATAAAACCGAAGTCCATCAATTCACTGTCCCGCACCGGACTGAACTCATTGATTCTGTTTTTCGCCGTCAGTGGGGTGGGCGGGTCGAGCAGCACGTTGGTCTTGTCATAACCTTCGCCCAATACCGCGAAGACGATGCCATTCCAGCCTTTGACGAAGTCGTCGCGGGCATAGCGTTTATGGCCCAGTACCGGGTCGCCGATGTACACCCAGTCCTTGTCGGCGCGCTGCATCACCACGAAGTGCTTGTAGCCGCGAATCTCCAGCAACACCACCACCGGGATCTTCACCGTGAGCAGGGTGTCTGCATTGATCCGGTAACCCCGGGCGCGCATCCCGATGCTTTCCAGGTAGCGCTTCATGTCCAACATCGAAAAGCCCTGGGTACGCACCAGGTCCTGATCGGCGTTGATCAGCATGCCCTTGATGATGTGGTCTTCATCCACATCCATCCAGTAGGCCTGGCGCAAGATGGTGGCCAGGGCGGCGGCACCGCAGCTGAAATCGGTTTTCTGTTCCACCAGGTTGGCGAACTTGCGTTCACGGATGCTCTCGACCTTCTTGAAGATCACGCCACCGCCGGGCATGGCAGCAATCGCCATTTGCCCCGCCCAAGTCGGGCCGGTGAGCAATAACAGGAGGGTGAGGGCGATGATCCGCATGATCGAATGGCCTGGTGGACACTGGAATAAAAAGGGGCCTTGTTGCCAAGGCCCCGTTGCATCAGAAACGTACGCCGGAGGAAATCACAGTGGTGTTGCCCTGTTGATTGCCCACGCCTGCAGCAATGTTGGCGCCCAGGTTGCCCGAAGAGCCATTAAGCGAGTTGTTGGCGCTGGCGTTGTTCACGACAGGCAGGTAAGTGTGGCTGCCCCATGGGCCAGACTGAGTGGCCACGGTATTGAGGAAGGTGTTGTCGACGCTGGTTTGAGTGGTGTTGCTCGAAGCAGCGGCGGCGGCACCACTGGCAGAAGCAATTGCCAGTTGGTTTTTCTGTTGGTTGAAGTTACCCGCGGCAACGCTCACACCCAGGTTGCCGGAGCTGCCGTTGGCCGAGTTGTTGAGCGAAGCGTTGTTGTGGGTAGCCACTTGCACCGAGACGTTGTTGCGGTTGTCTTGGGTAATGGTAGCTTGGGCAAACACGGCATCTGCATCACCGGCCGCAATGGCGGTCTGGTTGTCTTGTTGGTTGCCATCACCGGCTGCGATGTTGGCCTGGGCGTTGCCGCTGCTGCCGTTCAACGAGTTGTTGGCCGACGCGTTGTTCTGGGTGCCCAGGTTGAGCACGCCATTGTGGTTGCTCGATTGCGCATCGGAAACGGCGGCTACTGCAGCGGTAGGCTGATGAGTAGGTGGGTTGGCATGTGCGGCGGCAGCCATGATTGCAGCGAGAGCGAAGGCCAGTGGTTTAAGAGCCATTGTAGTTTTCATGGTATTTCCCCTTGCTTCTAATTAGTTGGTTAAGTGTTGGTACGGTCCAGCTTCGAGCTCCAATGAATCATTGGATTTGCACATTCAGGGCGTTAGCCATGCGGTTCCCCACCCCGGCACTCTGATTCACCTGTACCACTCCACGGATGCCGGTGAAGGCCTGGTCGCTTGTGACGACCTGGCGGCTGCCAGTGGTAGAGGTGAACCCTGAGTTTGGTGACAGCGCCACGTTCTGTTGCGACATGACGCTGTCGTCGATGCTTTGCGGGCCAGCATTCACGCTGATCCGCACCGCATTGATCATCTGGTTGCTGGCCCCGGCCGACTGGTTGACGCCCAGTACACCGCTGCCATTGCTGAATGAGTTGCCCTGGATCGCCACCTTGGCGTTCTGGGAGCGATCGGCCGGTGCGCCGCCGATGGTCTGGCTGAGGGCGCCGCCCGCCTGGGAGTTGCTGCCCGCCGAAATCGCGCGGCTGTTGAGCTGTTGTTGCTGACTGCCGGCCGCCTGGTTGATCGAGACGATGCCGTTGTATTGCTTGCCGGAGTTGTCGATCACTGCGCTGTTGTCAGCCATGGCCGCCGAGCAGCCCAGGATCGCCAGGAACAACCAGGAATGGTTCATCTCACTGGCCTCCCATCAGGCTGCCGATATTGTTCAAAGGCGCCATGCCGCGGGAGATTGAGCCGTTGATCTGCCCCGAGAGGCTGGAGCCGCCACCATGGCCGGCCGCTGCGCCGCCACCAAGGCCTACGCCACCCCCGTTGTTGGTCAAGCCGGGAAGGTTGCCGCCAGGCAGGATGGCGCGAGTGATGCTGGAGCCGCTGCTGATGTTGGCGTAGTCGTTGTCGCTCAGCTCGCTGGTGGCCCGCAGGATCTGTGGAGAAGAATTGGCATTGACGGTGACCGGGTTGGGATCGACGCCAGCGGTGCGGCCAGCCATGTGGCCCTGGACGGTGCGCTGAATCACGATCACACCGTCGCCTGCCGCGAGCACCGGGAGGCTCACGCTGGTACTCAGTACACAGCTGATCAGCAGAAGGCTCAACGAGCCTGGATTAAGTGTCTTCACGACGGCATTCCTTATTCTTGGCGCTGACCCTAAACAGCGCTGTCAGGAAGAGAGCAGGAGCTGTGCCGCTTTTGAATTTGTGATGACATACATGGGGTTATGAGCGCGGGGGAAAGAATGGGCAGTGGATGTGTTTCAACTGTGAGACAGCGGGCCCTTGTCCAGCCCGCCTGGCAGGTGTCTCAGGGATGAAACACTGCGCGCCGTAAACCCGGCACTCCGCAGCCGGCTGTCAGCTCAGCCGGTGCAAGTGTTTCAAAAATGGACGATTTGACGCAGGCAGCATCCGGGAGGAGGGCGCAGCCCATGACCCTGGCTCAGCTCTTTGGGGTCTTGCGCGGAATCGAATTGAGTACAGGGTTGCCGTCCTGGTTCTGGGTCAGGTAGACCGGCAGGACCTTGGGCAGGGAGGGGACGAGGTTGGACACCTCGTTGATGTTGTAGATGCCACCAATGCGGATCGCGCCGGTGCCGGCGTCGGCCAGCATCACCGGTTTGCTCAGGTAGCGGTTGATCAACGGCAACGCGTCGGCCAGGGCCAGGTTGTCGAGGATCAGCTTGCCGTCACGCCAGGCCAGGGCCGTGTCGCCCGGGGCAATTGGCTGGGCCTGGGGGCTGGCATCGCCACGGTTGTAGCTGGCCTGCATCCCGGGTGACAGGCGCAGGCCGCTGTGGGCGTCGTCGCTGCTCACCAGCACCGAGCCTTGCAGCAGCATGACCCGCACATGGTCTTCGTATTTCCAGACATTGAACTGAGTGCCGGTCACCCGAACCTGGCCGTCACCGGCGTGGACGATAAACGGATGCTGCGCGTCATGGCTGACCTTGAAAAACGCCTCACCTTTTTTCAGGGTAACCCGGCGCTGATCCTTGAAATTGCTGTAGACCAGTTCGGTGCCCAGGTTCAGTTCCACCTGGCTGCCGTCGTCCAGGGTGACCAGGCGCAAGCTGTTTTCAGCTTCGTAATGGTTGTACGAGCTGGGCAGCCAGCCTGCTTCCCAGCCGGTAAAGGCCGCCAGTGGCAAGGCCACCAGGCATATCGCCGCCGCTACCGCGTAGTTCCTCAAACGGCTGCGAGGTTGTCGTCGCGCCACGACGGGGGCCGGCTCGCTGCGGGGCAAGTGATCGGCAACGTCCCAGATTTCCAGCATCGCGGCGTATTCGAAGGCATGCAGTGGATGCGCATCGTGCCACTGCTCGAAGGCCTGACGCTCCGCCGTCGTGCAATCGCCAGCGTGCAGACGCATGCACCAGTGCGCAGCGGCATCGGTGATGGCGTCGTATTCGGCTTCTGATAGGGACTTATCTGTCATTAACTCATCCTGATTTCCGACATTCTAACCTCCACAGCAGGACGGCGAGAACAGCCATCATGGCGAATGCACATCAATTGGAACTAATTCTCGTCTGCAGGGCCCTAAAAAATTCAGGACAGGTAACACTCATTCCCTAATGGAGCACGAAAATGCTTAAGAAAACCTTAGCCGCCGTTGTCGCAACCACCGCCTTGCTCAGTGCTGGAGCCGCCCTGGCGGACAAACCGGGCGCAGGCTGGATCACCATTGAGAAAGCCATCGAGACCGCCAAGGGCAAGGCCGGCTACGTCGAGATCTACAAGATCGAAGCCGATAACGATGGCTACTGGGAAGGTGAGGGGCGCAAGGCCGATGGCGTGGTCTATGAGTTCCGCATCGACGGTGAGTCGGGCAATGTGTTGCGCGATCAGAAAGACTGAATGAACTGACAGGTGCGGGCGTTCGGCCCGCACCCTGTCTGTTACGGTGTGGCTTCGGCAATCGAAGGCACGGGGTCCAGCTGGCGCCCCAGGGTTGTGATCAATAAGGTCAGTGAGTCGGCGTTATCCATCTGTGTGTTGAACCGCCGCGTCAGGTTGGTTTTGAAAATTCCCCGCGCATTGCTCAAGTCCACGCCTCCGGTCGTGGCAAGAATCTGCTGCCTGATGTAGTCATCTTCCGGGTCGGTTCCCAGATCAGACCCGGTAGCCCCCCACGCGTCCGTTGATTTGAACAATTGCCCAACAGGCGTGTTGATCGAGTACGCATTCTCCTGCACGTTGCGCAGCCAGTCCTGAAGATCGCGACCGGCCTGGGTCTGTACCTCGATCAGGTCGTAAAAGGGCGATGTGGAGTTGAGGTAGGCGACGTCGGCGGTATTGCTCACGATATGAGTCAACTCATGAATCAAGGTGGTCGCGCGGGCATGGGCTCTTTGGTCGAAGTGATTGATCAGGCGCCCTTCGAAATCGGCTGTAGGCGGGTTGAAGAAGTTTTCAGTGAGGTAGATGCGTCGATCCGGGTCGCCGTCGATAGTAAACGCCCAATGCCGTTCCGGTTCGGCAATATGCGCACCGGAGACGAAACGCCGGGAGTTGAGCGAGTAGAGTGCCGGCTCCAGCACCTCATCGAGAATGTCGGTCACCGTGTCCATGAGCTTTTGCGCGAGGGTTGGCGGAAATTTGGCCGGGCCGGTGTCGGCGTCTATCGGGATGCCAAAGAAGCGGTTGATGAAGCGATGCACCCGGGTCACGGGCGGATACTGGTGGTCGAGCAGCTTCAGGTTCTGCTGGCAGTTGTGCAGGTAGAAGGTTGCCAGGTCCAGTGCCTCGACGATCGCCTGGGCCCTGGCGGGCGACACACGCCGAATCTCGGCCAGGCCGCGGGCCTCGACGTTCATCACCTGGTCCACGGCTGTCCGCACCTCACGGCGGTCCATCATTGCACTCCATCCGGGGCCGTGGCGGCGAACCGATGCGCCCGGGTCCAGGGTCCATTTGCGGTTGGCATCCAGGCGCACAAACGGTCCTTTGGACCGTGCACTGAAAAGCCGCCAATGGCCTTCGACCTGCCTGGCGCGGTAGACCTTGCCTGCGCACGGCAGGTAATGCCGGTTGTCCGTCGCTGTGTAGACGCCCGTGTTGCCTGCCGTCAGGCCCTCCAGGCTGATGTCGCAGGCTTCGTACGCTTGCAGCCGGGTTCGGGCCCGGGCGGTGACGTCGATGTCGTGCCAGACACTGGCCGTTTGCGTCGGCGCGGGTTGCGCGGGGGCGGTGCCTGGTGTCGAGGGCTCATCCATCAATGCGCGGATCGAAGCCATTTGCGCGACACCGCCGATGAAGGTTTGCAGCGCCTCGCGCCAGCGGTGTTGCTGCAAGTCTTCGGCAGAGGCCTGGAACAGTTTGTAGCTTTGCCAGATCACCAGCGGCACCATCAGTTTGCCCGGCAGCAACGCCTGCGCGTGCTGCAGTCCGCTGCTGAACAAGGCTTTGAGGGTGTCCCAGGCTGACCGGCCGTTGGCCTGGGATTGCTGTTCAAACAGGTTCGAGATCAATCCGATGTTGTCGCGGTACAACTGCTTGAGCGCGTGGCCCCTGATCGGATTGGCCCCCAGGGTGATTTCCGAGGTTCCCCCGACTGTGCTGGCCCAGAGGTGTCTATACGTGGCTTGCTCAGCCTCTGGCAGGCGACCGATCACCCAGTCCTGCAAGGGGCCGGGCAGGTTGAGCCGGCGAATCAAATCCGCCTCGTTGTCGAACTCCTGGAACGCCTGTTGCGGCCCATAGGGCGCATACATCACCAGCGGAGTGCTTTCGACGGCACTGATCAAGTAGACCCCAAGGGCCTTGATGGACCGGGCCCCCGCCGTGGCGATCAACTCCAGCGGACGCACTGTCGAGGTCGCGCCCTCGACCGCTGCGCGGGCGAGCGCGTCCGGCATGTCGAGGACCTGTTCGACCAGGCTCAGGCCCGCGGGTGATAACAGTTCCTGCAGCCTCAGCGCGTGGGCATTTTGCAACAGTTGCCAGGGCAGTTGCCGAATAAACCGGCGCTCCCGCACGTCTGCGCCCGGCTTGCCCGGGGTGAGTTTTTCGACCAGGCAAGCCTGGTGGTCCTGCTTGAGGGGCAGGCGCGCGAGGATCTGGCGCACCACAGCAGGTGTCAGGCCGGCGGCTGTGGACTCGACATCGAATGCAGCAGCTTGCTGGCTGACGTGATTGAGGGCGTAGTCCACCAGGTTCTGCCGCTGGCCGGCCAATACCAGCTTGGGCAGGATGTAGACGTCTTGCGGGCGCACGTCATAGGGCTGCAACAAGTCGATGAGCTTGCTGCCGAGATACGCTGGCAGCGGCAGGAAATCGTCAAGGTAGTCCTTGTCGTCCGTGAGGCTGTGGCGGTATTGCTCAAGGATTTCGACATGGCGACGCTGTTGGCTGACAGACGCCATCCCCAGCCAGGCGGGCAGTGATTGTTGTGCCATGAAGGTCTGGGCGATTTGTGAGGCATGGCCCAGGTCGTTGGCCGGCAAGGCCTTTTCCAGCCCCCCGAGACGCTTCAGCAAGGCGTCCCCTGAGAGCGTCAGGGTGAGGCAGTGAGCCCGTTGTGCCCTGTAATGATCAATCCAGGACTGCTGGCAGTGCTGTGCGACCGCGCCGTTGATCAGCATGAACTGACCGAGTGCGCAGGCCTGGTGCGGTTTGAGATAGCGCGGGTCGAGATTGGCCAGTAGCTGCCTGCGAAGGTCCGGCGCGGCCAGTCGTCGTTGCAGTTCTGTCTGCAATTGGCTGACGTTGGCGAAACTCTCCAGGCCGCGCGCCGGCGTCCACAGCACGGCCCGGCCTGAGTGGGACGGGGCCAGGCCGCCGCGTTCGGTGAGCATCAAGCAATGCGCCAGGGGCACCCGTTGCGTCAGGCCCTCAGGTTCGACGGTCAACGCATAGGCATCCGGGATGAATCCACCCAGGCCCTGGCGCCGGCGGCGATCAGGGTGTTGAAGATCAAACACCGTTTGCACGATCGCCTCATCACGCGCGTCCAGGCTGTTGTTGAGGCGCCTGAGCCTGGCTTCGCCCTGGATCGCCACCGCCATCGCATGGGCCATCGGCGCCTTGAGCTGTTCCAGGTATTCGCGGGGAATATCGGCAATGTTGGAGTGATGAAACTTGACCAGTGCGGCATCGAGCGCCGCGTTGGCTTGCGCTATGTCCAGGCCGCCCAGCGGTGTGACAGCCCCATCGCCCTGGCTGGCGTAAAGGCCATAGTGCGGCGTTTGCGGAATCGGCCCGCGCTTGTGTATCAGGCGCGCAAGAAAGTAACTGCGCAGGCTCTGGCTTTCCAGGGGCGCAGTGGCGGGTGTCGCGCTTGCGCTGGCGGCGTAGCGATTGACGTAGATCTTGCCGGGATCGTGGCCAGCCAAGCCGCGGCGGTTGAACTCGGCGGTGAGCGCCTGATTGACGGTGTTGGCCAATGTGGGTTGCGCTCGCACCTGGGTTGCCAGCGTGTCCTGGATATCGGTCATCTGCTTTTGCAGCAGGGCGGCACGTTCGGCGGCCAGCGACACCGGGCGAGTCGGGTCGGCCAGTACCGAATGAGGCGTCCAGCGTCCCGCGGTATCCAGGCCCGGGAGGTGGCTGTCGATCATGTACCGCACATCCAGCGCGTAGTCGAGCAAGGCCGAGGGGTCAATGCCGGCGCGGGTGCGTCGGTACAGATCGAGTGCGTAGCGTAGGTTCTGTTGCTGCTTGCCGATGATGGTTTCGAGCACCTGCTCAAACAGATTGCCGGCGATGGGAGTACCGGAAAACTGCGGCGTCTTGAACCCTACAAACAGCGCCCGCTCCTCCAGGGACATCAGGTTGTAGAGGTCGTCTTCATAGCCTGGCGCCTTGACCATGGCTTTGAGGGTGTCCATCAGGTCGTCGTAGGTCCCGAGCACCTGCAGGCCCTTCTCGGGGGTGTAGAGAAAGGTCTGCGAATTGCCGATCATCAAGGTGCTGGCCAGCTCGACGGCGTTGCTCGGCTGCTCCCAGATCTGTACGTTCTCGACGCGCAGCGTCTGGCTGTTCGGGGGGGCCTCGTTACCCCGGGAAGAGTACAGCGCTGCTAATGCGCGGCTTTGCTCCGGACTGATGATGGATTGCTGGCGCTTGAACAGCAGATCCAGTTGCGCATTGGCGGCCATGGCCCGGGCGAACCAGGCCCGACGCGACACGCCCGGTGCGATCTCGCTGTTCCAGAACGTCTCCAGTGCACTGTGCAGGAACGGGATCAGTTGGCCGGCTGCTTGTTTGATCGCGGTTTCCCAACGCTGCGTGTCGCGGGCCTTGGCGTCGGCAGGCCGCTTGGGGTGGAAGAACTCCCGGGTTTGCCCGGCGGGCCAGGCTTGTTCACGGTAGTACAACAGCACCGCGTCATTGAGTTGCAGCGAGTCGAGCCAGCGAGGCACCGTGTGCCCAACGGGCTGTATGGCGAAAAAACTCACGTGGGCTTCGCCGGGGCTGAGCCCGGGGAACAGTGGGCGGCAGACGCTTTCGAGCAGTTTTGAAAGCAGGGCGCCGAGGGCGGGCAACTGTTTCAACGCCGCCAGCAGCGCCTGGCGATTATTCTCCTGATAGCGCCTGAGGGTTTTTTCCTGTTCACCCAATACGTCGCCGAGCATGGCCTCCGGTGTCAGCACCAGTCGGTTGTCGAGTAGCGGCGATGGTTGTTGCTGCAAGGGCAGGAAGTACAGCAGTTGCGTGGCGCTGTCCGGGGTTTTCAAGCGCTCGGTCAGTGCTGTCAGCAAGTGGGCGGGGCTGTCGAATTTTTCCAGGCCGCCGTACGGGGTGTAGAGCCAGGCATGTGGGTAGGCGCTGGTTGAACTCATCATGAAGCTGCCGGCCAGTTCGACGGCATTGGCAGTGCTTTTATTCAACCAGATGCGCTGCGCGATCATTGGCGGCGACTGTTGGCGACGGCCTGCATCGCTGGCAAAAAACACCTTGCCGAGAAACTCGATGTCCCTGCTGTCGATGTTCAGCTGGCGCTCACGGTCCAGCGCCCTCCAGCCCACGCGCATGGCTTCGGGGAAAAAATACGGGAGTGGGGTGTGGCTCATCATCCTGATCCTTGAAGAGTTGCGTGCCTGCAACCTATCCAGGCCTGGCGCCACGAGGGGCTAGATATGTCTGGCGCTCCCTGTCGACAGCCATGGGGCAAACCCTGTCTAATCGACGGACCGATTCTTGTACGCTGTTGCCCATTCCAATAATTAAACGGGAGCTTCAGATGTCTGCATCGCCTTTGGATGTCGAGTCTTCATCAGAGCGACTCAGTTATGCGCAATTGACCGACCTGCTGCGCCAGGTGTTTGTCCGCCACGGTACGTCGGCCGATGTGGCCCAGGTGCTGGCCGAGAACTGCGCCAGCGCCGAGCGCGACGGTGCCCACAGCCACGGTGTATTCCGTATCCCCGGTTACGTCTCGACCCTGGCCAGTGGCTGGGTCAACGGCAAGGCGGTGCCGGTGGTCGAGGATGTGGCCAGCGGGTTTGTGCGGGTGGATGCGGCTAACGGCTTCGCCCAGCCCGCACTGCAAGCCGCCCGTGCGCTGTTGGTGGAAAAGGCCCGCAGTGCCGGGATTGCCTTGCTGGCGATCCATAATTCCCACCACTTCGCGGCGCTTTGGCCGGATGTCGAGCCTTTTGCTGAAGAAGGCCTGGTGGCCTTGAGCGTGGTCAACAGCATGACCTGCGTGGTGCCCCACGGCGCCGACCGCCCGCTGTTCGGCACCAACCCCATTGCCTTCGCCGCGCCCCGCGCCGATGGCCTGCCGATCGTGTTTGACCTGGCCACCAGCGCTATCGCCCATGGCGACGTGCAGATTGCCGCGCGCAAGGGCGAGCGCCTGCCGCCGGGCATGGGCGTGGACAGCCTCGGCCAGCCGACCCAGGACCCCAAGGCGATCCTCGAAGGCGGCGCGCTGCTGCCGTTTGGCGGGCACAAGGGGTCGGCCCTGTCGATGATGGTCGAGCTGCTGGCCGCGGCCCTCACGGGCGGTAACTTCTCGTTTGAGTTCAACTGGTCCGATCACCCCGGCGCCCGCACCCCATGGACCGGCCAACTGCTGATCGTGATCGACCCGAGCAAGACCGCCGGGCAGAGCTTCGCCGAGCGCAGCCAGGAATTGGTGCGACAGATGCATGCGGCAGGGTTGCGGCGTTTGCCGGGGGATCGGCGCCATCGCACACGGGCGAAGTCGCTGTCAGGCGGGATCGAGATCGAAACGCAGGAATTGAGTCGGTTGAGGGTGTTGGCACAGGCGTGAAGCGAGCTGCGCCCGGGGAGGGCGCAGCCGTTGCATCAGATCAGTTGCGGCGGCCCAGCAACAGGCCGACTACCAGGCCAAACCCGGCGGAAATCGCCACGGTCTGCCATGGGTGGCCACCGATATAGGTTTCGGTGGCATCCACCACCGGCTTGCTGCGCTCGCGCACATTGGACACCGAGTCCAGCGCCTGCTTGAGCTTGATGGCGACCTGTTCACGCAGGGTTTCACCTTCTTCCCCCACCAGTGACGCGCTGCTTTTGAGCAGCTTGTCCGATTCTTCGATCAGTGCGGTCAGCTCACTGAAGGCTTGGTCCTTGATTTGGTCTTCGACGGCTTGGGCGGCAGATTTGCGAGCCATTGGGTTAACTCCTTGCGGGTGAATGTGGCAATGAATGCGCTTGATGAAGAATGGAGTGTTTGAAGCGGGCAAAAGTTGCAGTTTTTTTCCTGTGGTCAGCTTAGGAGAAATCCAAGCCAGGAAATTTCAACCTACAGTGTAAGATGTCACCTATTTGTGCAGCAGGTAATTCAACATGAGCTTCAATCTGGCCAACAAGCCCCTCGCCGAGCGCGCCGCGCTGGAAGATGAAAAGTCCCGTCTCTACGACCTCTGGCAAAGCAACCTGGGCAAGGCCAAGGGTGAGGCCGCCCGCCTGTTTGGCGAACGCGCCAAGCGCAAGGGCAAATGGGCCGAATGGGTGCGTGCAGAACTGGACGGCATGTCACCGCCGGAGTTCTCGAACATGGTGCGCAGTGAAGTCAATCGCCTGATGGCGGCGAAGTAAAACAAGCCTCGATTGCCTCGCGCACCTTGAGCAGCAACGGATCCAGTTGCGCCTGGGTGCGCCAGCCCAGCTCCACCGGGTAACGCGGCAGCGCCAGCGGGCAAGGCAGCTCCCTCAGTCCGGTCATCTGCGCGATGGCCTGGGCCGCATGGCCGGGGATGGTCGCCACCGCCTGGCTGCCCTTGAGCAAGAACGGCAGCGCCGCGAAGTGTGTGGTCGAGGCACCTACGTGGCGGCTCAGCCCCTGCGCGGCCAGGCCCTCGTCGGTGATCCCGATAAACCCGCCGGATGACACCAGCACATGCTCGCGCCTGACGAACTCGTCGAGGTCGATGGCCTGTTGTCCCGGCGCCAGGCTGTCGGGGTCCACCAGGCACGCGTAATGGCCTTCCCCCAATACCTGCCGGCTCAACCGGCGCTCGGCAAACCCGCCGGCGGTGATTGCCAGGTCCAGGCTGCGGTCGAGCAGGGCGTCGGCAACGATCTGGCTGTGGGTCTGGCGGAACATCAACCGCAGCTTTGGCGCACGCCGGGCAATCTCTTCAATCAGCCGCCGGCCGTAGGCGATTTCGAAATCATCCGATAACCCCACCACCACCGAACGGCCCTGATAGTGATTGCCCAGGGGATCCACCATCGCCAGGCTCTGGCGGCAGCGATCCAGGGCTTCGCTGATCACCGGCTTCAACTGATTGGCCCGCAAGGTGGGCGCCAGGCCCCGGCCGGTACGCACGAACAACTGATCGCCGTACACATCGCGCAAGCGGCGCAGGGCTGCACTGATCGCCGACTGCGTGACGCCAAGGCGTAGGGCGGCACGGCTGGCACTGGATTCGTCGTGCAGGGCCTCGAAGGTTTTCAGCAGGTTGAGATCGACGTTGGCGATATTCATCAGGCTCATATCATGTGACTGGATATGCCCTGAATATATAACGTCCCGCCAGGTGCTACACCAGGCGCAATGTTCTCTTTGCCACCACGAGCGCGCCAATGCTGAGGGCAGCCGCCGCTATCAGGTAAAAGCTCGGGGCCAGCTGCGAGCCGGTCAGCGCGATCAACCCGGTTGCAATCACCGGTGCAAAGCCACCGAATATCGTCACGGCCAGGTTGTAGCTGAGTGACATGCCGGTCACCCGGGTGCGTACGGGAAATACATCGGCCATAAGTGATGCCAGCGGGGCGAAGTAGACGGCCTTGATCAACGCCATCATCGACACCACCAGCAACAACGAGGTGGCGCTCGGTACTCTGTTGAGCCAGGCGAATGCCGGAAAGATTACGAGGATGTAGATGCTCGAGGCCCACAACATGATTTTGATCCGGCTGACATAACCGGTGATGAACCCTACAACCGGCGTCACCACGGTCAGGATGATCCCGCCCGTCAGCGTGGCCAGGAAGCCTGTGGACTGGGGAATGTCCAAGGTGGTCGAGGCATAAGACGGCATGTACTTGATCATGAAGTTGGACGCCGTCGACACGATCAGCACGCCCATCGCCACCAGCAACAAGGTCTTCTGCGAGAGCAGCACTTCCCGCAACGGCCGTGAGCCCGGCTGGCTTTCCTTGAAATCGGGCGACTCATCCACCGTGCGGCGGATGTACAGGCCCACCGGGGCGAGGATCAGCCCGAAGAAAAACGGCACGCGCCAACCCCAGTCGAACATCTGTTGATCATTCAGGCTGATGGTCAGGAAGTAGCCGAACAATGAGGCGATGACCACGCCAAAGCCCTGGCTTGCAAACTGCAGGCTCGCGACAAAGTTACGGGTCTTCTGCGGTGCATGCTCCATCATGAACGCGGTGGAGCTGCCGAACTCACCACCGGCGGAGAAACCCTGGAGCAGGCGGGCGAACAGAATACCGATCGGCGCAATAATCCCGATAGTTGCATAGCTGGGCATCACGGCAATCATCGCCGTCCCTATCAGCATCAGCATGATGGACAGCGTCAACGCCTTCTTGCGTCCCTGCCGGTCGGCATAGGAACCGAGCACGGCAGCGCCCAGTGGCCGGATAAGAAATGAAAGGCCGAAGGTCGCGAAGGCCAGGAACAGCGACACGGCCGGGTCGGCGGCCGGGAAAAATACCTTGCTGATGGTCAGCGCAAAATAGGCGTACACCGACAGGTCGAACCATTCAAGCGTATTACCGATCAAGGCCGCGCCAATGGGTTTCCAGAGGGGCGTGGCCTTTGCGATCGTGGGTGAAACGGTGGGGGACGATAACGCTGTCATTCTTGACGCTCCTGATTTTATAAGGGGGTGAGCGGCAGATAAAAAGGGTCGGCGGACCCCGATTTTTTATTGTGGTTTGAAGGGGGCGAGGTGACCCAGGTCCCAGAACAGCGAGGTCATGATTTGCAGCCCTTCGAGGACTACCGAGCCCAACAGATGCTCATCCGGCGCATGTTGTGAACACCCGGGGTAGGAGTGCGGTATCCACAAGGTGGGCAAACCCAATATGTCCGCGAAAATATCGTTGGGCAGGGTGCCTGCAAGGTTCGGTAACACGGCAACGGGCCGGTTGGTGGCATCGGCGATCGACTGTTTGGCGAAGCGTACCCAAGGGTTGTCAGGGTCCAGGCGACTGGCCGGTGTGCAACGGTCAATCACGATATCGACCTGTTGAAACCCCTCCGCATCCAGGTGTTGGCGCAGCAGCTTTTGCAGATTCTGCCAGTCAGTGCCGACTACAAATCGCAACTGGCAATGCGCGGTGGCGCGGGGTGGAATGGCGTTGACCGGTTTGGTCGGATTGCCTGCGATAAACGCAAGGATCTCCACCGTGTTCCAGCCGAAGAGTCGTTCACCCAGGGTCAGGCCAGGCTCGCCCCAATCAACATCCAGTTCCCGTCCCAGAGAGCGCGGATGGATGTCCAAGTCGCGGATGGCTTCGCGTACGGAGTCGGGTATGGCGTCAGGCACCAGCGTTCGGCAGCGAATACGACCGTCCTTGTCCACCAGGCTGGCTAGCGCATTGGCCAATACTACGGCGGGGTTGGACATCACACCGCCCCAGTTACCGGAGTGAAGGCCCTTGTCGCGTGCGTTGACTTCCAGGGAAAACAACGCGGAACCTCTGGAACCGAGGAATATTGTCGGGCGACTGTCGTTCAAGCGCGGCCCGTCGGAGGCGATGAACACATCGGCTTGCAACAGCTCCCGGTGCAGAGTGCAAATCTCCCGCAGCCCGGGAGAACCGCATTCTTCGCCGGTTTCGAACAGCACTTTGACGTTAAAGCCCAAGCGCCCCTCACGTTGCTTGATGACGTGCTCGAGGGCAGTCAGGTTGACGCTGTGCTGGCCCTTGTTGTCCGCGGTGCCTCGGCCATACCAACGATCACCCTCCACGCTCAACGCCCAAGGGCTGAGGCCCTCGCGCCATTGCTCGTCATACCCGAGCACTACGTCGCCATGTCCATACGTTAATACCGTGGGCAAATCAGCCCCTTCGTGGCGTGAGGCGAACAGCAACGGCCCGGCGCCCGACGGGTTATCGAGCATCTGGCATTCAAAACCCATTGCGATCAGCGCTGGTTGTATTTCCTGTTGCAGGTAGCGCGTCAGTTCGTGCGCCTGGCCGGGGTTCTGGCTTTCGCTGCGAATGGCGATCCTGCGACGCAGATCGGCTTCAAAATGGCCTTCGGCCAGGTACTGGCGAACATTCGCGAGCGCTTGTTGCTTGGACATGACAGTTCCGGTGCGGGCTGAGGTTCAATCCAATATAGAAGTCATGTATCGGTGTGTATATTGCTGTTTTTTGACGTTTGCCTTCTAATAAATAGATCCCTTGGTAAAGGAATCAAGCCGTGGATTATCGTTATTTCCTGGCCGTATTCGATACAGGATCACTGGCTGCTGCCGGCGAACGCTTGCACATCGCGCCCAGTGCGGTCAGTCGCCAGATCTCCCTGTTGGAAGAAACCATCGGGGTTCCATTGTTCGAGCGCCGGCCAAGGGGCATGCAGCCCACAGCGGCCGGCAATGCCTTGGCCGATCACGCACGGCGTGCCTTGCTGGAGGAGCAAAGCCTGCTCTCGGAGCTACGGGCGGGCGATTATCCGGGCGCGAAAGTGGTTCGGCTGGTGTCCACCGAGGGGCTGTCCCGTTATTTCCTGCCTCAGGTGCTGATCCGGCATTATCAGCAAAATCCCGTTTTCCAGTATGTGCTGGAAGTGATGTCGCCTCACGAATGCGCGGATAAAGTGAGACGCGGCGAAGCCGATGTGGGGTTGGTGTTCAGTACCGAGCCGGTCGAAGGGGTTGAAGTGCGGCATTCCAGTCGCTCGCCGATCCGCGCGGTGATGCGGGTGGGGCATCCACTGGCGGCGGTCGGGCAACTGTCCCTTCGATCGCTGTCCGCTTACCCGTTGGCGCTGACGCCAAAAGGCTCCACCCAGCGGCAATTGTTCGACCTGGTTTGCCAGATGGAAGGGCTGACGTTCAATCACGTAATGACCTGCAATTATTCGGGCGCCATCCATGAATTCGTTCGCAACACGGACACCATCGCGTTTGGTGGGGCGATCAGTCATCGGGCGAATGGGAGCGACGAGCTGACCTCGGTTGCGCTGTCGGACCCGCAGTTTTCAGACCGGGCAATTCAAGTCCTGACCATGCCCAAGCGTGCTTTGCCGGCGGCGCTGGAGCGGTTTATCGAGAGTCTTGTCGGATTCCTGAAGGACGCTGACTGATGGATGATGATATTCATATGGCTCATATCAGTTAGCAGTGAAGCGGGCTTTATTCATGATTGCCGCTGGCCGGAGAATGGGCAACCCCCATTGATACGGAGTGATCGTGATGCCTGTTTCTACCGTGGCTGCGCTGCAAATCGGTTCCTTGCCGGGTGGCAAGGCTGAGACCCTGGAACAGATCCTGTCCTACGAGGACGAAATCCTGCGCAGCGGTGCGCAACTGGTGGTGATGCCGGAAGCGTTGCTCGGGGGTTATCCCAAAGGTGAGGGCTTCGGCACCCAGCTGGGTTATCGCCTGCCTGAAGGGCGTGAGGCCTTTGCGCGGTATTTTGCCAATGCGATTGATGTGCCGGGCGTGGAGACCGAAGCGCTGGCCGGCTTGTCGGCGCGCACCGGGGCGAGCCTGGTGTTGGGTGTGATTGAGCGCAGTGGCAGCACGTTGTATTGCACGGTGCTGTATTTCGAGCCGGTGGGCGGGTTGGTGGCCAGGCATCGCAAATTGATGCCTACCGGCACTGAGCGGCTGATCTGGGGCAAGGGTGATGGTTCGACGTTGCCGGTGGTTGATGCCGCGGTAGGGCGCATCGGCGGCGCCGTGTGCTGGGAGAACATGATGCCGTTGTTGCGCACCGCGATGTACGCCAAGGGTGTGGAAGTGTGGTGCGCGCCGACGGTGGATGAGCGGGAAATGTGGCAGGTGAGCATGCGGCATATTGCCCATGAGGGGCGGTGTTTTGTGGTGAGTGCGTGTCAGGTGCAGGCGTCACCCCAGGCGTTGGGTGTGGAGGTGGCGAACTGGCCGGTGGATCGGCCTCTGATCGCGGGGGGCAGTGTGATTGTCGGGCCCATGGGGGACGTTCTTGCCGGGCCATTGCTCGGTGGGGCGGGGTTGCTGGTGGCGCGGATTGATACGGATGATTTGGTGCGGGCGCGGTATGACTATGATGTGGTTGGGCATTATGCCCGGCCGGATATTTTCGAATTGACCGTGGATGAGCGGGTTAGGGCGGGGGTGCGGTTTATTGTTGACTGAGTACATATCCGTTTCTTCGGTAACGGCGGCTTATGGTTCCGCTCTTACAGCGGCTCACTTTGGAAAAGCCCCAAAGTAAGCAAAGGGCTCTGCCCCGCCTGTCGGCACCTCGCCTAGGCTCGGTGTTCCCTCACTCCGGCATTGCTCCGCGGGCCGCCGCGACGGGCCATCCATGGCCCGGCGCGGCTAAACCGGCGTCCTGCCGGTTTACCCGCTCCGCAATACCTGCGTTCGGCCTCGGGCTTATTGGGGCAGTCAGATCAAAATCAAAAGCAAAAGCAAAAGCACAGCGGCCTCCCGGCCGGCTTGAGTGTTGAAGAGCAAATCAAAAGCTAAAGCGGGCACGGTCCAAATGTGGGAGCGGGCTTGCTCGCGAAGGTCGTTAACGATGACGCTGGCATCCTGATTCAACGCGGCGCTCTCAGGTTTTTCGCGAGCAAGCCCGCTCCCACAGAAAAGCAGATCTGTTTTCGCTCTGGTTTTTGCTTTTGCTTTTAACACTCAAGCCGGCCGGGAGGCCGCTGTGCTTTTGATCTGCTTTTGATCTTGATCTTAGGCGCCCCGTTAAACCACGCTGGCCGAACGCAGGCTTTGGAGCGTGGGTAACCCGGCAGGACGCCGGGTTAGCCGTCCTGGGCCAGGGATGGCCCATGACGGCGGCCCACGGTCCAAAGCCGGAGTGAGGGCACACCGAGCATTAGCGAGGTGCCGAGTGGTGGGGCAAGAGCGTTTTGCTTACTTTTGCGCTCTTCAAAAGTGAGCCGCTGTAAGAGCGGAACCCCTATCAGCCGTTACCCAAATAACGGATATACACCCAAAACCCACCTCAGCCCCGCCGACTCCCCAGCCATTCCTCCCGGGTAATCTCCCAGATATCCTTGGGCAAACTCCCAGCGACAAACTGCCCCTCATCGGTCCTGACCAACCGCATCCCCGTCCGCTCGGAAATCCTGCGAGACGCCACGTTCGGCGCCGCTTTGGGCACGCGCATCACGGGCCGCTCCAGCACCTCAAACCAATACTCGGTCACCGCCGCACTGGCCTCGGCCATCAACCCCTGGCCCTGCCACTGCGGCGCCAGCCAAAAGCCGCGGTTGTTGTCCACCTCATCCATCAGGCTGACATTACCAATCAACACCCCAGGCGCGCTTTTCAGGCGGATCGACCAATGCCACTCCTCACCCCGAGCCATCGCCGGCAATGCAACCTGCTCCAGATAGCTGCGCGCACCGTCCGCCGGGTACGGCCAGGGCACCAGGGCATTCAGGTAACGCACCACTTCCCAGTGCGGAAATTGCTGCTGGACACCCTCGGCATCCTCCAGCGTCAACGGCCGCAGGATCAGCCGTTCGGTATACAGCGTAGGTTGCGCATCCATGTCGTTACCAAGTGGCAGTGTTGGGAAAGTCCAGGGTCCCGCGATCCACAAAGCGCATGGTGCCGAACAGGCCACCTGCGAGTTTCCCGCGCAACACGTACGGCAGGTTATTCAAACTCTGGGTCTGGCTCAAGCCAAGGGTCTGGCGCAACACGGAAAACGCCGAAACGCTCACCGGCACCGTCAGCACCGTCTCCGAAAAGCGTGGGATCGAGCCACCCTGGTCACTCACCCCGGACGCCAGCGGCCGGCCATTGACCTCCAGGTCCAGGGCCACGCCGCTGTAGTCGATCGCGGTTTCATTCGGATTTTGTATCCGCAGCTTCACCGCGAAACGCACTTCCAGGTCCTGGCTCTGCAGCGGCTCGATGCCCACCACGTTGATGTTCACCGGGTCGCGATTGGGAAACAGCGCGCACGCGCTCAGGGTGAGTAGCAGCAGTGACAAAACCATGAGCTTGCGCATAAAACGGGTTCTCCTATTTCGTGACGTCCGGGTCCTGCATCACTTTGAGGGTGGAGGCTTCCGGATCAAATTCATCTTCTTCCAACTCTATGAACTCCTCAGGCAGGAAGATGTTCAGCACGATAGCGCAGAACGCCCCCACGGTGATTGGCGACTCGAAGATGTTGTGCAGTGCCTTGGGCAGCTCGCGCAGTACTTCCGGCACTGCTGCCACACCCAGGCCCATGCCCAGGGAGATCGCCACGATCAGCACATTGCGCCGGTGCAGGCCGGCTTCGGCGAGGATCTTGATCCCGGCCACGGCCACGGTGCCGAACATGATCAGCGTGGCGCCACCGAGTACCGGCTTGGGCATCAGTTGCAACACCGCGCCGATCATCGGGAACAGCCCCAGCAGCACCAGCAGCCCGGCAATGAAGTACGCCACATAACGGCTGGCCACGCCGGTCAACTGGATCACCCCGTTGTTCTGGGCGAAGGTCACCATCGGCAAGCTGTTGAAGGTGGCCGCCATCACCGAGTTGAGGCCGTCGGCCAGCAGGCCGGACTTGATGCGCTTGATGTACAGCGGGCCCTTGACCGGCTGTTGCGAGATCATCGAGTTGGCGGTCAGGTCACCGGCGGCTTCCAGGGGCGAAATCAGGAAGATCACCGCCACCGGGATAAACGCCACCCAGTCGAACGAAAAACCGTACTTGAACGGCACCGGTACGCTGATCAGCGGCAACTGGGGCAGGGCGCCCAGGTCGACGCGGCCCATCCACCAGGCCACCACAAAACCCAGGGTCAGGCCGATCACGATCGAACCCAGGCGCAGGAACGGGTTGTTGAAACGGTTGAGCACCACGATGGTCAGCAGCACCACGGCCGCCAGGCCCATGTTGCCGGCGGCGCCCAGGTCGCTGGCGCCATAACCACCGGCCATGTCGGTGACGGCCACCTTGATCAGCGACAAACCCATCAAGGTAATGATGGTGCCGGTGACCACCGGGGTGATCAGCTTGCGCAGCTTGCCGATGAACTGGCTGAGCACCACTTCGATAAACGCCGCGAAAAAGCAGATGCCGAAGATCGTCGACAGGATCTCATCGGTGCCGCCGCCCCGGGCCTTGACCATGAAGCCGGCACTGAGGATCACGCTGATAAACGAAAAACTGGTGCCTTGCAGGCACAGCAGGCCCGAACCCACCGGGCCGAACTTGCGGGCCTGCACAAAGGTGCCGAGCCCGGACACAAACAACGCCATGCTGACCAGGTACGGCACTTCGCTTTCCAGGCCCAGCACGCCGCCGACGATCAGCGTCGGGGTGATGATCCCGACAAAGCTGGCCAGCACGTGCTGCAGGGCGGCAAATATCGCCGCGCTGAAGTGCGGACGGTCGTCGAGGCCGTAGATCAGGTCGGATTTATAACGGGGGCGAGGGGTTTGAGTGTCAGACAAAATACGGGCCCGGGTAGGAAAAAGGAGGCGCAGGATGCCAGAAAGTGCCAGTTGTCAGAAGTGTGAAAAAATATTTCGAAACATCCCCCATTAAATCCTCAAGCCGGCCGATACCGTTTATAGGCCCACATACCTATTACAACAGTGGCGCCAGCCGGTCAGAGCGGCGCGTTGACGCCCACTGACCGTGTCGCGGCAGGGATGCTCGCAGCCACTACTTCTAAGAGCGCCCCCTATGTCCCTTCGTAACCTGAATATCGCACCTCGAGCTTTTCTCGGTTTCGCCTTCATCGCGTTGCTTGTCGTTATTCTTGGGGTGTTTGCGGCGAACCGCATGACCCTGATTCGTCAGGCATCGGTCGACATGGGCTCCAACCAACTGCCCAGCGTCGGGTATCTGGCGACCATGACCGAAAACGTCCTGCGCCTGCGGATTCTCTCTTTTCGTGTGCTGGTAAACCGTGAGCCGGCGGCTCTGGATGAGGCTCAAACCCGCATGGGTGTGCTGGTGGACAAGGTCAAGACGGCACAGGCCGCTTATGCAGGCATGCCAGCCGGGAACGAAGAGGCGGCGCTGTACAAAACGTTCTCCCTCACGCTCGACAATTATCTGAAAGCCCAGGCCGAGATGGTTGCCTTTTCACAGCAGAACAAGGTCGAAGAGATGCGTGCCTTGATCAATAGCCGTATCAAGGACGGCACCGACCAGATGGGCGAGCAGTTGAATAAACTGATCGCCATCAACGCTGCTGACGCGAAGCAGGCCGACACCGAGGCCGGGCAAAGTTATCAGGATGCAATCACTGGCATCATCGCAGTCTCCGTAATTGCTGCGTTGATGACCGTACTGCTGGCCTGGCTGCTGACGCGCAGTATCGTGACGCCCTTGCGCAAAGCGCTGGAGGTTGCTGAAACCATCGCCGGCGGCAACCTGAGCAAACCCATCGAAGTCGACGGCAAGGACGAACCGGCCCGCCTGCTCGGCGCCTTGGCCGCGATGCAGAACAACCTGCGCCAGACCATCCAGCACATCGCCGGCTCAGCCACGCAGTTGGCCTCCGCCGCTGAAGAGCTCAGCGCCGTCACCGAAGAAGCCTCCAAAGGCCTGCAACAGCAAAACAACGAAATCGACCAGGCCGCCACCGCGGTCAACGAAATGACGGCCGCCGTGGAAGAAGTGGCGCGCAACGCGGTGTCCACCTCCGAGGCCTCCAGCCAGTCCAACCAGGCTGCGCGGGAAGGGCGCGACCGAGTGGTGGAAACCGTCGGCGCGATCCAGACCATGACCCAGGACGTGCAAAACACCTCGGTGCTGATCGAAGGCCTGGCCACCCAGGGCCGTGACATTGGCAAGGTACTGGATGTGATTCGCGCGATTGCCGAGCAGACCAACCTGCTGGCCCTCAACGCGGCGATTGAAGCGGCGCGTGCCGGTGAAGCCGGGCGTGGTTTTGCGGTGGTGGCGGACGAAGTGCGGGCCCTGGCCCATCGCACGGCGCAGTCGACCCAGGAAATCGAGAAAATGGTCGCCGGCATCCAGAGCGGTACGGGTGAAGCGGTGCAGTCCATGCAGCAGAGCAATCAGCGCACCCAAAGCACCCTGGAAATGGCGCGGGCTGCCGGTGTGGCCCTGGAGCAGATCACCCAGTCCATCAGCCTGATCAACGAGCGCAACCTGGTGATCGCCAGTGCCTCGGAAGAACAGGCTCAGGTGTCCCGCGAAGTGGATCGCAACCTGGTGAACATCCGCGACCTGGCGACGCAGTCGGCGGCGGGTGCCAACCAGACCTCAGCCGCCAGTCACGAACTGTCGCGCCTGGCAGTGGATTTGAACGGGATGGTGGCCAGGTTCGTCATATAACAGACACTACAAACCAAATGTGGGAGCTGGCTTGCCTGCGATGCAGACGCCTCGGTGTATCAGGTACACCCCGTTGATGCCATCGCAGGCAAGCCAGCTCTCACAGTAGTCAGTGTTTCCAGGCGACTGGGTTCACCAGGTTCTTCGGCTTCTCACCGGCCAGCGCCGCCAGCAGATTGTCCACCGCACACTTGGCCATCGCCTCCCGCGTCTCATGAGTCGCTGAACCGATATGCGGCGTCGCCACCACATTGTTCAAACGCAACAACGGCGAATCATGCTGCAGCGGCTCCCGCACAAACACATCCAGTCCCGCCGCGCGTATCGTGCGCTGTTGCAACGCCTCGATCAGCGCCGCCTCGTCCACCACCTTGCCTCGGGAGATGTTGATAAAAATCGTCTCCGGGCCCATCAACGCGAACTCTTCAGCACCGATCAAACCTTCGGTTTCAGCCGTCAGCGGCAAGGTCAGGCACACAAAGTCGGCTTCCCGGAGCAGGTCCGGCAGGCTGCGGTATTGCGCGTCAAAACGTTGCTCCACTGCAGGTTTTGGCGAGTGGCTGTGGTAGATCACCGGCATGCCGAACCCGAAGTGCCCACGCTGGGCCAAGGCTTCGCCAATTCGGCCCATGCCGATAATGCCAAGCGTCTTGCCGTGTACATCGCTGCCGAAATGCAGCGGGCCGATGTTCTGGTTCCAGTTGCCGGCGCGCACCATATTGGCCAGCTCCACCACTCGCCGGGCGGTCGCCAGGATCAGGGCGAAGCCGGTATCGGCGGTGGTTTCGGTCAGTACGTCGGGGGTATTGCTGAGCAGGATGCCGCGCTCGGTCAGGTAGTCGATATCGTAGTTGTCGACACCAACCGACACGCTGGCCACCGCCTCAAGGTTTGGCGCCAGATCCAGCAGTTTGGCATCCAGGCGCAGGCTGGCACCGAGCAAGCCCTGAGCGGTCGGCAAGGCTTCACGCAGTTTGGCCAGGCCGCTTTCATCCAGCGATTCAATAAGCGTGACCTGGGCCTGTTCATGCAGGCGGGCCATCAGCGGTGCAGAGAGTTTCTTGTAGAGCACGACAGACTTTTTCATCAGGTCTTTACCTTCAATTCAAGGGATTGCAGCGGGGCGCGTTCGCGGTCACTGGCGCCGGGCTTGAGAAAGATCGTCAACACCACCGACACCAGCAGCGCACCACTCATCAGCAAGTACGAGGCGCCGGGCGATCCGGTGCTGCTGTTGAGGTAGCCCACCAGGTACGAACCGCCGAACGAACCGAGGGCGCCCATGCTGTTGATCAGCGCCATGGCGCCGCCGGCGACGTTGGCCGGGAGGATTTCCGGGACGATTGCGAAAAACGGCCCGTAAGGCGCGTACATACAGGCCCCGGCGATCACCAGCAGGGTGTACGACCACCAGAAGTGTTCGGCGCCGAGCACGTAGGACGCATAAAACGCGATGGAGGCGATCAGCAACGGTGGCCACACAAAACGTTTACGTTTTTGCAGTTTGTCCGAGCCCCAGGACACCGCCAGCATGCCGATCACCGCCGCCAGGTACGGCAGCGCCGACAGCCAGCCAGCCTCGACCATGTCCATTTTCAGGCCGGCCTTGAGGATCGACGGCAGCCACAGCACGAAGCCATACACGCCAATGCTCCAGCAGAAAAACTGCAGCGCCAGGATGATCACCTTGGGTGAGCGAAAGGCCTCGGCGTAGTTCTTTACCGCCTTGATGCCCACTTGTTCTTCGGCGAGGGCGGTTTCCAGGTCTTTTTTATGCTGGGCGCTCAGCCATTTGGCGTCTGCGGGTTTTTCATCCGCCAGCTTCCACCAGATAAACGCCCACAGCACCGCCGGCAAACCTTCGATGATAAACATCCAGCGCCAGCTGAAATGCTGCACCAGGTAGCCCGAGACCACCGACATCCACATCATGGTCACCGGGTTGCCGAGGATCAGGAAGGTGTTGGCCCGCGAGCGTTCCGCGCGGGTGAACCAGTGACACAGGTACACCAGCATCGCCGGCATCACGGCGGCTTCGACCACCCCGAGCATGAAGCGGATCACGATCAGCATGTAGGCGTTGGACACCATGCCGGTCAGGGTGGCCAGGCCGCCCCACAGGATCAGGCTGACGAAAATCAGCTTCTTCACGCTGCGTTTCTGCGCGTAGATCGCACCGGGCACCTGGAAGAAAAAGTAGCCGAGGAAGAACAGCGCGCCGAGCAATGACGACATGCCCGGGGTGATCATCAGGTCTTCGGCCATCCCGGAGGCGGCGGCAAAGCCGTAGTTGGCGCGGTCCAGGTACGCCAGGCTGTAGGTGATAAACACGATGGGCATGATGTACCACCAACGGCGGGTGGCGAGTTTCAACGGTTCCATAAGGTTGCTCCTGAGCTTGTTGTAGTTGTGGCAACAGGTAACTCGGTGATGCTGATTAACCGGCTTTCTGGGTGTGGGGCAGATCGGTCCTGAACGGCAAGCCTTCCATGTCGCCACGGCTCTGCACCGCGCGGCTGCCGATCCAGTTGCCGCGCTGCACGGCTTCGCTGAAGCTCAGGTTTTCCAGGAGCGCGCTGATCATGCCCACGGCAAATCCATCGCCGGCGCCGACCGTGTCGACCACCTTGGCCACTGGCACGGCGGCGACAAACCCCTGGTCCAGCTGGGTGCGGTAATACGCGCCGTGGGGCCCGAGCTTGATGGCCACGGCTTCCACGCCCTGGTCCAGGTAAAACGCGGCGATGTCGGCCGGGTCTTCAAAACCGGTGAGCAAGCGGCCTTCGCTCAAGCCCGGCAACACCCAGTCCGCCAGGCAGGCGAGGGCGTTGATTTCGCTGATCATGCGTTGCTCGTTCGCCCACAGGGACGGGCGCAGGTTCGGGTCGAAGGACACGCTGCGCCCGGCCTCGCGCATTTGCGTCATCAACTGGCGCGACAGGTCGCGGGTGGCGTCCGACAGCGCCGGCGGAATGCCGGTGGCGTGCAGGTGCCGGGCTTGCAACAGCTCAGGCTTGATCGCCTCGACCGACAGATGGCTGGCGGCCGAGCCACGGCGGAAGTACTCCACCTGCGGATCATCGCCGGCTTCCTCGCGGGACTTGAGTTGAAAGCCCGTGGGGTGCAGCGGGTCCACCGCCACATGAGTGCAGTCCAGGCCTTCGTTCTGCAAGGTGTCCACCACAAAGCGCCCGAGGGAATCGGCACCCACGCGGCTCAGCCATGCGACGTTGAAGCCCAGGCGTGACAGGCCGATGGCGACGTTGCTGTCGGCGCCGGCAATGCGCTTGTGAAACTGGGCAACCTGGGCCAGGTCGCCGGTCTGTTCGGCGACAAACATCGCCATGGTTTCACCAAACGACAGGATATCGATCTCAGACATGTGCGTTCTCCACGCGGGGCTGGCCGAGGACGGCGAGGGCGGCGACCTGCTGGGCGGTGACCTGCACCAGGTCATTGCCTTGCAGCGGAAATTCCACGGCCCGGGTAATACCTTGAGTCATGTGCTTGAGCAGTTGTTCCCACAGATGCAGGTCAGCGGCGCCCGGCGGCAAAGCCACCAGCTTGCCGTCGGCGCGGCGGGCCACGGCCTTGCAGTGCAGGTAATCCACGTGGCGGCCCAGCAGGCGTGCAGCGGTGGTCGCCGACTGGTCCTGCCATTGCCAGTTGCCGATATCGAAGGTCATTTTCACCGGCACCGCCAACCGCTCGACTTCGTTGAAAAAGCGCTGCATCGGCTCGATGCGCCCGCCGTGCAGGGTCTGGTCGTTTTCCACCAGCAGCTTGACCGGATGCCGGTTGAGCAGGGCGCTCAAACTGTCGAGGTCGTTGGTGTCGGTGAAATAGCCCAGGGAGACTTTCAGCCAGCGGGCGCCGAATGCCTGGGCGCGGTCGAGGGTGACGGCCAGTTCGGCATTGGGCTGCGAGCGACCGGCCACCCAGAGTTCCAGGGGCGATGAGAACACGCACTCCAGGCCTTGATCGGCTGCAGCTTGCGCCAGCTCATGGGGTTGTTCGGTGGTCAGCAGCTCTTCGCGCCATTCGATGCGTTGCGCGCCGGCGGCAGCCAGCACCTCGACGAAACTCAACTGGCCTTGCTGGCGTACCAGGTCGGCGCCGTAACTGGAAAGGCTGATGGAGACGGGGTATTTATGCATTGTTGTGTACCTCTGAAACCGGTTTCATTTTTATTCGCAAAATAAACGTGTGGGAGCTGGCTTGCCTGCGATGGCGGCGGTCAGCCGCCTACTGCTTCGCCGGAGAAACCGTTATCGCAGGCAAGCCAGCTCCCACAAGGGATTGGGTCGAGCCCCGGATAATCAGTTGTGGCAAGAAATCCAGGGTGCGTGGGGGCTGGCTATCGCCGCGCAAACGCTTGAGTAAACAGTCAAACGCACTGGCGCCGATGGCCTCGGTGGGCTGGGCGAGGGCGGTGATGCCGTTGCCCACCAGCGGGTACCAGTCGAGGTCATCCAGGGCGATCAGGCCTACGTCATCAAACAGGTCGCAGCCTAGATTTTTCAATGCACGGGTACACGCCAGTGCCGCGATTCCGTTGGCGCAGAACAACGCCTTGGGGCCGGATTTGGCCAGAAACTTTTGCAGACGCTGTTCCAGTTCGCCGTCCAACTCCAGTACGGCGCCGGTCAACGTCGGACGGTTGGCAATTTCCGCCTTGAAACTGTCCAGGCGCTCAAGCCGCGAACTGGTGCCGTCGGTGGCTTCAGTCACCAACAGCAGGTCGCGATAGCCTTGCTGTTCCAGGTGCTCCACGGCCATGCGCACCGCCACCGGGTTATCCAGCCCCACCAGGTCGCTATGCAGCGGCTCGACCTTGCGGTCCACCAGGACCAGGGGCATTTCCCGTTGCAGTTCCAGCAATTGGTCCAGGTGATGGCCGAGAGTATTCACGATCAGCCCTTCGATATTGTAAGCACGCAGGGCCGCCAGGTGCTGGCGCTCCTGCTCGTCATCGCGGTCGGTGTTGCACACCACCAGGCTGTAGCCGTGCTGGCGGCAGGCGGTTTCCACGCCATGCATCACGGCAATCGAATAGGGATTGCGGATATCGGCGACGAGCATGCCGATCAGGCGGGTACGCCCGCGTTTCAGGCCGCGGGCCATCTGGTTGGGGCGATAGCCCAGCTCATCGATGGCCTGCTCGATGCGCAGGGCGATGGCATCGGAGAGCAGGGCACGGTCGTCGCCGATAAAGCGCGACACGCTGGCCTTGGACACACCGGCGCGCTCGGCGACGTCCAGCATGGTCACGCGGCTGCGTTGGGCGGCGGAAAAAGTAGTCACGGCGGCGGGCCTTTCTTATTGGATTTATCTGGGTTCCAAGGCGAAACCAATTGCTGAAACCGGTTTCAGGAAACACCAAGTAGGAAATTTCGTCAAGCGCTGCTCAGTAACCGCCCTGGCAGCAAGGCCGAGCAAAAAGCGACGAATGGAGGGGGCTACCTGTTAATTCTGACAGTATCCGGCCGGAGGAATCGGGCGCTTAATTCTCTCAACGCCACTTGGTATACACACGCCGCCTGCCGGCAGGCCACTGTCCACCGTGTTGAGGATTAAACCCATGTCTGACGTCTCTGAATCCACTTACCTGATCAAACCCTTGGGCGCGGACGACGGGGGCACTGTGTTGCTGGACCCGATGGACATACCCGGCGTCGACAGTGGTGACCCCCGGGGCGTGATCCCGCGCTCGCGCCTGCAGGGCCCGCTGCAGGTCAACATTCCGATGTGGAACCCGCGACCTGAGCCGCTGCTGGATGAGCCGCACATCGTGCGCCTCCGCTGGGTGTGGGCGGGTGTCGATGAGGAGGTTGATTCGCGGCAGGTGTTTGGCCCGCCACCCCCTTTGCCTGCGATGATCTCACTGGAGGTGCCCCTGTCACGATTGACTGATGAGGGCTCCGGCACCGCGCAACTCTACTACACGGTTCAGGACTCCTTTGGCGGCGTCAGTGTGCTGAATCCCAGGAGAACACTCACCATCGATCTGGACTCGCCTGAGTTACTGAACCCTCTGGATACTGTGGATTTTGTAGTTGCCCCGACCCCGAACGTCGATGAGCAATACCTGCTCGATAACGTGCCGGTGGCGTTCAATATTCCGTTCTACACCGTGCGCGCGGACAGGGACCGGATTGAATTCTACCTGTCCAACCGGGATAACCCGCCGCTAAGCGCGGCGGACGCCGAGTACGTGATCGCGTTAGCCTCAGACCCGCTGGTTGCTTACGTGGACCCCGATATTTTTCGCAGGTTGAACAACGGTGACGCCTATATTTTCTACCGCATTTTTGACGAGGCAGGCAATTTCAGCAGCCAGAGTGCCGGACTGCTGTTTCAGCTGGCACTGACGCCGTTGCCGAGCAACTTGCCGCGTCCGCAAATTCGGCCACCGGCATACGACGACAGCCTGATCAAGCGCGATGATGCACGTCGTGGCGTGTTCATGCGCATTGACCCCGCCTACGACGATTGGGCGCCGGGGGACCAGGTAATCGCCTACTGGAATGCCCGTCCGACAGTCCCGCAGCCGGTACTGAGCTTCCCTTGTGATGTGGAAATTCCATGGCTGACCCTCAGGGGGCCTGCGCCTGTACTGGTTCCCGAAGCGGCGGTGGTGCGCTACGAAATCATTCGCGGAGCCCTGCCTCCATTTCGTTCCTTATCGGAACGGTTCAATGTCGACCTGACGATTGCCGGCCAGGACCATCCCAATGCGCCCGCATTGCTTAACCCGACCCTGGCCAGCGTCACGGTGATAGGGCGCGGCTCCAAGACTCCCAATCAGCTCAATCATCTGGATCGTGGGCTGGCTGCCCAGGCATATGTTCCTTTGTTTGCAGATCCGGTTGCGGGTCAATTGCTCAGTCTGTTCTGGAACGGTGTTGGCCCGGTGGCCAGCCATCCCGTGCAGTTGGGGGAGGTAGGAGGGCAGTTGGTGTGGTTTACCGATATTCCCTGGAATCTGATCGAGGGGACGGTCAATCCACGTCTGCCGGTCCATTACCTCACCAGTAATGGGGTCAACGAACAACAGTCGCCGCCAACTTTTGTGAATGTCGATGTGACGGCGCTGATTGATTTTACTCCTCCGCAAGTTCAGCACACCCTCACTAGCGAGTATGTGACCTGTTGTTCTTCGCCTTCGCCTTTATATGGCGTGCATTGGTTGATTCCGGGCAATATCGGCCTGCAACTTAACGACGAGGTGCGTTTTCACTGGCAAGGCTATGCGCGTAATAACTGGGTTGATCCTATTGCTGGCACTGAATACGAAGAAACCATCCAGGTGCTGCAACCCCATATTGATAACGGTATTAAAGTTGTGGTGGAACCGTTCGACCGGACCCTGGAGCCTATGCGCGAATACGGTTCAGCTGTCGCCAGTTTCGAAGTGTGGCGCAACTTGGGCAAGGTGGGTGACTCCCGGCCAGACGTCAAGGGGAGCGGACATATCCGTGTCGACCTGACCTTTCCAACGGGTGGGTTTTGTAAACCCGGGGATGTCATTAGTTGCACCAGTGATGGAAAGGCAACGTTGGTCAAAGATTAAAGGACTGGATGTATTTGTTGTTGTGCAGGGAATAGTCGGCGTGTGATAGGCGTGCAAGCGCTTTGTCTCGCGACGCGAACGGCTACGTCAATGGTAGGGAAGTGTGGGTGAGATGTAATTCGTCTTAATATCTGGAGACACGTAATGAAAAAGGACACGCTCGACTTTATCCGTAACTATGCAAAGAATCGAAGTGCCAATACGAGTGATGACGCCTTGGCTGATGGTATTCTTGAAGGTGAGGTGCCTGGCTACCCTGGATTGCTTTCACGGGAGTACAACCTGCGTGAGAATTTGAATTTCTCTATTCCACTATGGCCTGACGCCGATACCCATCCGTTTTTTGACGATCAAGTCAGTGTTTGGTGGAAAAATTTCGATGACACCGAGTGGGGCGAGCCCATTTATAGGTTCACCGTTGCTGCCCCAGGGCCTGAGACAGTGGTGAACATTGCTCAAGGTCGGCGGCCCGCGGGGCGGTACCAAATCAAGTACGGAATTTACGTACGTGGCGTTGACAACCATTCCGAATCAGATCCGCAGACCATTGTCGTTGACCTGACACCACCGTATGCCATTTCCCCCGATGCACCGCCGGCGCCGATTCCGCCTGCCGACCTGCCGACACCTGCCGACCGCGACTACTTTGAAAGCAAGCCCAATGAGTCTGCAGTGTTTACGATCCCGGATTATGTGGCGCATGGTCGGGCAGACGGCGATTGGGCGTATCTTTACTATAATGGCTCCGATACGCCCTATGCACCCAACCCGCCCGATCCTTCGCCACGCTGGAATCTGCCTGCGGACCTGAGCTTTCCATTGCCATTATCCGTGGTTGACGCCAATCCGGATGGCCTGCGCAATTTGCGGTATGAGTTGTTCGACGCGGCAGGGAATTGGGCGCGGCTTTCGACTGCCTACGAGATGGACGTGGGCCTGTTTCCAGCGCCCGAGAACCTGCTGGCCCCCCTGGTTGACCGAACCTCACCCCCCGGCGATGTATTAATTGATCGGGCGGACGTTGCGCTGGACGGCGGCATGATCGTGCGTATTCCTGAATATACGAACTTTCTGCGCGGCGTCGATGGAGATGAATTCCTCGTCACATTGAGGACAAGCATCACCACCGTTCCCTTGGAGGCCCAGCCACTGGGCAACAGCCGTTTCCCGGCGGAGGTTTACGTTCCGTACAGGGTGCTGGAAATCCTGTATGGGGCCACTCGAGGGCTATTGCCGTTGACGGTTTCCTATGTGGTGCGGCGGCGGTCTGTCAACAACCCGGCGACACCGACCACCACCGTCAACCTGGACCTGTTTGTTGTCGGCCCCACTCCCATTGGCCCGGACCCGATCAACGATGACCTGCTGCCCGTAGTCGTGAACGGGGTGGACGCAACCGGTACCGAGGGCCCCGACGACGAACTGGAGCGCGACCACGCCAACCGGCCTGCAATTGCTCGGGTAACGTTATGGAGTACGGCACCCACACCGGATGCCAGCGACTTTACGATCCGCCTTTACTATTCGGGCGAACTCGTTGCTACCCAACCGGTGACCGGCGCCTCGGCTGGCCAGGTGATTCCGCTCTCAATCCCGTGGAGCTTCATTGAGCGTCATGGCAATGGCCGCAAGACGGTGTTCTACACCATTGCCCAAGGGGCCAGCACCAACCGCCAGTTTTCCCCTGACACGACGGTGACGGTGAATGCCAACTTCAAAGAGCTTGCCCCGCCGGTGGTACGACATCTGTCGGACGGAGGGGCGATCAACTGCGCTACGTTCAGGCCTGAAAATCCTCCCGGAAACGTTGTGGTGTTTATCCCGCCTTCGGAGCACTTTGAACTGAGGATGGTGGTTACGCTGCACTGGCAAGGCTACAGCGACAATGCAGGAATGGTAGCGGTCCCGGCAGCAGTGGGTCGTGTGGACTCCATACCGCTCACGCAAGCCATGATCAATTCTGGGTTCGAGTTGCTCCTGGGGCCCTATGAGACCATCTACAAACCCATCCAGCCCAACTCGGGTGCAAGGCTGGCCGGCTCCGCGCGGATCTGGTACACCATCAACCTGCCTGAAGGACCATTACCTTCCGATGAAGCGCATCCTCTTGTTCGCGGGGTTCGGATAGGTGGAACGAATGGCTTTTTCTGCGACGGTACTGCCGTCCCGCTTCCTTGATACTTGTTTGAGCCCTAATGCCAAAGAGGAGCCTTGCTCCTCTTTGGCATTTTTGCCGTTGGGTCGACTACAAACTGCATTCACTTTCAGCACAGCACCTTGGGATTAGTCCTACAGATGTTGGGAACAGCTCTGGGTACCTTGGGCGCCGCTTGATTGGCAGGGTCCACACGCTTTTCGGAACCGGCCAGTTTTTTTCCGTAAAGGAACGCCAACCCAGAGGTCCGTAAAGATGTCAGCTCCATTCAATTTCAAACCAACTCCCTTAAGCCTTGCCTTCAAGGCCAAGGCCGTCACACTGCTGATGCTCATGGCGCAGCTGTCCGAAGCGCGTGTCGTGACCGGCCCGGATGAAACGGTGGGGCCTGGCCCGCGCCCTGACACTTTTGAATTGCGTGCAGGTTCCCGCCTGACGGTTCATGGAGTGCCCACCCTGCAAATCACTGCCAATTCCGCAACCCTGATTGTCAATGCCGGCAGCAGCACCCGGGACATTGCCGCAATCAACTCCGACATCCGCATCGATGGTTCGGACGTCATTGCGCGGGATTCGGGAAGGGCCGGGGTTCATGTCACGGGCAGCAACGTGCTGATCACCAACAGCAACGTTACCCACAACAACGGAACCGGGCTGGCAGCGGCCCGTTCCCTGGGCGCCACCAATGGTTCCAGCGTCACGGTCGTCAACAGTCACATCACCGGCAGCACCCGCGGTGCCTCGGCCAGTGCCCACAGTGTGCTGGACCTGACCGATTCGCGTGTCGAGGCGACCGCAGATGATGGCGTGGGTATCGAACTGTTCAATGGCCAGGCCCGTGCGTTCAATACCAGCATCGTTGGTGGAGACATTGGCGTGAAGATGGGCGTGGATAACGACCCGACTTTGGCCAGCAGCCTGATCCTCGACCGCTCGAGCGTCGAGGGCAAGACCGGTTCGGCGATTCAGGTCGGCTCGTTCAGGCCCGGGGAATCCACCCTTGCTGATATTCATGTACTCAATGGCTCCACGCTGACCGGCGCAAACGGTGTGCTGCTGGAAGTCATGAACGGCGCCACCGCCAACATGAACGTCGACCGCAGCTTCCTGGTCGGTGACGTGGTGGTCGAAGACGGCAGCACCGCCAGGTTGCAGCTCAACAATGGCTCCTGGCTCACCGGCAAACTGCAGAACGTCGCCGAGTTGAGCGTCAATTCAGCGTCCCACTGGATGCTGGTGGATGACAGTTCAGTCGGCGACCTGATCATGGGCGGCGGCACCGTGCACTTTGGCGGCGCCGATGAGTTCTTCCAGTTGGACGTCAACAGCCTGTCGGGTGACGGCAGCTATGTGATGCACACCGACTTCAGCACCGGCCAGACCGACTTGCTCAACGTCAACGGGGTTGCCACGGGCAACCACAGCCTGCTGTTGGCGGCGACCGGCTCCGAGTTGGCGAGTGCCTTGCCGATTCGTGTGGTGCACACCGAAGGTGGCGATGCGCACTTCTCGCTGGACGGCGACACCGTGGATGTGGGCGCCTATTCCTACGGGCTGAAGAAGGAAGACACCGACTGGTACCTCGACCCTAACCGTCGTGGCACCAGCAACAGCACCAAAACCGTGATGGCGTTGTTCAACACGGCCCCCACCGTGCTGTACGGCGAGATGTCCCTGCTGCGTACCCGCATGGGTGAACTGCGCTTCAGCGACGGCCAGAGCAACGGGTTCTGGATGCGTGGCTACGGCAACAAATACGAGGTAGCCGGGAACAAGGACGGTGGTGGCTACACGCAAAACCAGCGTGGCCTGAGCCTGGGGGCCGATGCGCCATTGTCGGGCGGAGATGGCCAGTGGATGGCCGGTGTCATGGCGGGTCACAGCACGTCCGACATCAGCGCCAACACTTCCGGCAGCGGCAAGGTCAACAGCTACTACCTGGGGGGGTATGCCACCTGGATCGACGACGAGAGCGGGCTGTACTTCGACGGCGTGGTCAAGCTCAACCGCTTGCACAACGAGGTCAACGTGACCATGAGCGACGGCAAGCGTGCCAAGGGCAACTACACGCAGAATGCCGTGAGCGCATCGGCGGAAGTCGGCCGGCATATCAAGCTCGACGATGGTTACTTTGTAGAACCGTACTCGCAACTGAGCACAGCGATTATCCAGGCGCAAAGTTACGAGCTGGACAATGGCCTGCAGGCCAAGGGTGATCGCACCGCCTCCGTGGTGGGCAAGCTCGGCGTGACAGGTGGCAAGAATATCCAGCTGGAGAGCGGCGGGGTGCTGCAGCCCTACCTGCGTACAGCGTTGGCCCATGAGTTCAACCACAGCAACAAGGTCAAGGTGAACGACCAGCGCTTCAACAACGATGTGTTCGGTTCGCGTATCGAAGTGGCAGCGGGCGTGGCGATGTCGGTGTCGAAGAACGTCAAGCTGCACGCTGATATTGAACATGCCCAGGGCAAGAAGGTGGATCAGCCGTGGGGGGTTAATGTGGGAGTGCGTTACGATTTCTAGGAAACAGGGGTAAAGAAAAAAGGAAGCCGAGGCTTCCTTTTTTTGTGGGTGGGTTTTTGGGAGTTGAATAAATCTGTCCCGGTTATTTGCTAAAACGGAGTGATGCACCATGCCGGCCAATTCGGCAGTCCGTTAATGGAGTAAATTGGTGTTCCGCTGTTTGACGCCTGAACAAAGTAATACCACCTGCCGCTAGCATCGAAATAACACAATCCGTACGGAATTGAGCGAGCCGGAGGGGTGTAGCGTGTTTGCAGTAGCGTCCAACTGGAAACTATGCTGCCTCCAATTGATCTCATCCAATTTATTTGAGCTTGTGGAGATTGCTGTGTTTCGTTAATGCGTAGTTGAAAAATATTGGAAACAACCACTGCATACGCTCGCGAGACGTTGTTCCTGTCTCTCACAGTAATAGTCGCTTGACCGTTACGGAGGCCGGTTACTTTGCCTGTGTTGGCGTCCACAAAAGCAACATTAGGGTTGCTGGAAGCGTAGCTATAGTTACTCACGCCGCCGCTTGCTGTGCGGGTTGCTGTATTGCCTGGCCAGTCCAGCCCGGTTGCTGGCCAGTTAGTGACCACCTTAATACCATTCAAATTAAGCTGGCTTTGATCGATCGTCAGTGAAGAGATAATGCTGTAACTTGCAATGGGGAAGGTAATGGCGGCTGACTCAACACTACTGCCATCAAAAGCCACTTTGCAGGTTACGGTAATGGTGCTGTTGTTGGGTAGCCCATCCAGCCATGAGCGCAGCACAGGCTTATTCACCAAGCCGGTAGATACTTCTCCCGCCTGCAGGCTGTAGTTTGTCAGCACGTTCAAAGGCGCGCTACCGGACCTGGAGAGTTGTACCCAAACCTTCTGCCCTGCAACAGCCAACGGCCATGGTGCAACGCTGAGCGTGGCATTACCGCTGAAATTGTTCAGGTTCAGAACGCCGCCATTGGCAATCCCGTTAATAGACGGCCGAGGCAGGGCCGACGACGGAACGCGGTTAACGCTCAGCTTCTGGGGCTCTGACGGGACAATATTCGTCCCTATCGTCGCCATATAACGGAGCTCGATCAATTTGCCCGCGCTGTTGGCGAGGATGTCCCGGCTGATCTGAAAGTCGACGCGCTTATTGGTGTTACCGTTCTGCGCCGGGATGGTCGCCATGGTGCCGTTCGGGTAAATCCACTCGAGGGCGATGCGGTGGGCCGCGGTCATTTCGTTATAGGCCACCGCCACATAGGCGTTGTTCTGCCAGTCCTGTGGGTCGATGGTCAAGGTGGCGCCCTGCAGATTGGCAAAGGCCGGGCGCGGCAATGTGGCGGGGATCGACTGGATAATATGCTCGCGTACACCAAACAATACTGCGGTGTTTTTATCAGTGCTTTCGGCCAGGCTGACCCAGAAGCGAATGGTCAGGTGCGACTCGTTCCTGAGACCTTGCAGCTCCGCCAACGGTATGGGTTGCGAGACACCCAGGGTGGCGCTTTCTCCAACAGGGGCGGCGATAAAAGTGTCCAGGTTGAACGCACTGCCGTCGGTGTTGGTACCCGTGTATTGCAGCCACATGAACTGCTCTTCAAAGGCCAAAGGCCAGGCCGCCACACGGATGCGGGCTTGAGCAACAAGCTCGTTCGTCGGCAGGATCACGCTGTTGCCGACCCCGTCGATGGTTGGTGTGGGTAACCCACTCAACGGCAGCAGGTCCAGGTTCAGAGTATCCGACTCATGGAGAAACCCGCTGCGGGTAAAACTGTATTGCACACTGATGCGGTTACGCTCGTTGCGAATGCCCTTGGCAATGGTACGGGCCTCTATCGGCACACCCACTTCATTGGTGTCGGGGTTGCCCCAACCCGTTTCGACGGTGCTGCCCAGCAGATCGGCCGTCACCCATTTCACTGAAAACGATTCGCTCTCGCGCATGCGCCGGTATTTCACCAGCACCGTTGCACCCGATTGAGCCGCCAGCGGGTCAAGCCTGTCAGGGTACTGCTCGGCTTCCACGACTTCAGGCGCGTCCAGTTCCACGCCACGGCCCACGGTCAGGAGGGTTGTAAACGAGCGCAAGGTGAGTTTGGGCAGCGGGGTTTCGCGTTCCAGGCTGTAGGTGATGCGCAGTTGGCCATCGAAGTTGTTATCCAGCACCGCACGGCTCACCGGCAGTACCAGTGGCTGGCCCTGTGTCGCACCGTTGATCGTCACCGAACCGCTGGCGGAACCGCCTGTGCCCGTGCCCACAATGTTCCATTGGATATGGTCGCGGCTCCTGGTTGCCGTATAGGGTAGCGTCAGCAGCACGCTGTCGCCCACTACGTCAACCGGGTCAACGTTGTCGTCAATCGCACCCTGCAGGGTGGGGGCAGGCATGGTTTCGAGGCGTTCGTCGATGCGTACTGTCAGCACCCGTGATTTGCGTTCAATCAGCGCACCGTAGGCATGCAACTGGGCATCCGCGCCGTCGTCGACAAGGTAATACACTGCGACGTCACCCAGCCCCTTGAACTGTTGCAGTATTTCGCTTGGAACCCGGCGCGTGCCACCCTGGTCCCCGGCCAGTTGCGGGTCGGAATAGCGCATTCCACCGCCCCCTGGAACAATCTGCTCGATGACCAGGGTTTCCATCGAATCGTAGGCGTGTGGCTGGTAGGACGGGATGCTGATAAACGCATCATCGTCCGGGTTGATCAGGCCCAACTCGCTCGGGGTCACGGTCACTGCCGGCATCGAGGTCGGTGTACCCACCACCGTCACGGTGACACTGCCAGACTGCCCGAGGTGGCCACCGGTGGCGGTGTGCCAAACGAATGAAGCCCTGAACGAGCCGCCGATGACGCGCTCGATCAAATCGCGGTCCACCGGGAAGATCTCTTCCCGACCGTTCCTGACTTCGACAGGATCAAGCACCAGTTCTTCGATCGTGCCGTCCGCCAGTGTGGCCGTCAGGGTAATCGTGACCTGGTTTGGGGGCAGCGGGGCCGGTGTCACCCGTGGGGTCTGCAACAGGATTTCGAACAGTGAATTACTTTGCGTGTCGTAATCGATTTGCCGGCTTTCCGCGTCATCCACCAGGAAAAACGGCGCGCTCATCAAGCTGGGGTCCAGTTCGGCGACCAGTCCATACGGCTTGGAGTACTGGTATTTTTCCCCTGAGTAATTCTGAACCACATCGAACACCCTGAAGCGCAGGGTGAGTGCGCCGTTGAGGCCGCCCTTGAGAATATTTTCCTTGCTGATAAATACCCTGATCGGCTGGATACCGCCAGCCTCGGCGGCCGTGACCAGGTGCCTGATCTCAATTCCGTCCCAATAGAACTCAATGGTGTCGTTCTTGCGCACGTTCGGATAGGGCGCAATCACGGCGTATAACCCGCGACTGATCGTGTCCATGTTGATCGTGCTGCTTTCGGGCAAGCCGTCGACACTCAGGCTCAGTTTACTGTGCCATTTGTCGTCACCATTGTTCTCTATCCCGCCGGGACGGGTGGTCTTGATCAATATGCTTTGCGGCGGCGAGGTGCTTTCCTGGCCGCTGCCTGCGCGCAGTACCCGCGCGCGCACTTGCACTTCACCTTCAGGCATGCGTTCGGCGATGACGTACATGCCATAACGATCCTGGTCCATCTCGACGACACCAGATACCTGAAGATCGTTATTGAGGTACAACTCAAAGGCGTCGAAGATGGCCCAGGTGTGCCATTTTTCCAGGACGAAATACGCATAGGGCTGAACATGCCGAATGCCCAGGCCATAGGCGTAAGGTTCATCGGGATACCGGTCAAGCGAGACCGGCGGGAACGCCGAATAGGGCGGGGCCAGGTCTTCAGCCGTGATCACCGGCAGGGGCGCGGGCTCAAGGAGGGCCAGGGGGCTGTCGGAAACAGGTACACCTGGGTCTTCAATGACCGAGGCATTGTCATCGGGGTCGATCGGTTGGTTGGGCATGCTGACCACTCCTTGCTGGAAGTCACGCACAGCGCTGGCTGTGCATATAGGCAAGGGAAATCAAACACCCGCAGCCCCGATAGCGGATAGCTGTGAAAAATGACAGTGCCGACGAACGGTTGTGTCTACACCCAGACGGTCAGCCAGCTTGAGACCAGCAACAACACCGCCATGCAGCGGTTGAACCGTTGCATGGCCTTGGGCGAACGAAACACCCGGCTGCTTCCAACCCCCAGCAATGCCCACGCGCCGAGGCACGGCAAGGCGATCACAAAGAACGCCAGCGACAGGTACAGCACATGGCTCTGGCGTTCATCGCCATTGCCGGCAAACACGCTCACCACCGCCAGGGCCATCATCCAGGTCTTGGGGTTGACCAGTTGCAGGCTGGCGGCGCCGGCCAGGCCCAAGGGTTTTTGCACGGCAGCCGGGTCGATTGACTCGGCGGGGGCGCTGAAAATCTGCCAGGAAAGGTAGCTGAGCCAGGCGACCCCCAGCCATTGCATCGCTGCCTGCACCCGGGGCCAGTGCGCCAGCGACTGGCCAACGCCGGAGCCTACCAGCAGCACAATCCCCGCCGCCCCCGCGCATGCCCCCAGCACGATAGGCAGTGCGGCTTTGAAGCCATACCGTGCGCTGTTACTCAGCACCAGGATATTGGTGGGGCCAGGAGTGATGGAGGCTACAAAAGCGAATAACAGGAAGGGCAACAGGGTAGGGAACATGGTGGGGCGACTCCGTAAGTGGGGCGATGGAGTCGATGGTTGCAGGGGCGTGGTGGCGTGTCTGGAAGGTTTGAGCAGGGCAAGCGCATCGGTATATGAGGCAGGGGGAGTGGGGGATAAAAAGACGGGACAAATCCATGACTAAGATGGATTTGTCCCGGTGTTGGCTGTGACTTATAAAGCGATGACTGTCACTTTGTCGTCGTTAAAGTCGGCTGTATAAAGTCTTGAACCGTCGGGTAATACGCAAACATCGTAGGCGCGGCGCGGCATATCAATACTGCCTATTATCTCCTCCGTGCGCGTATCAAAAGTTAGAAGTGTTCCTGGATTACTACTGGTTACCACATACGCGCGTGCAATTTGTTGATTGACGGATATGCTACTGCTCCGACTGCCGTTAGGGATCAAAATGGTTTTGTGAAGTGTGTGGCTGTCGGTATTGAAGATGAGTATTTCACGTGACGTCGTGCAATACATGAGCGATGTATTATGAGGGTCGGCCGCGAGTGAGTAAGCAAATCCTGATAGCTCGATTGTTGTAATTATCTTGTAAGTGGTGGTGTCAATTACAAATAGTGCGTTTACACCGGTCCTGATCGCCCCGTGGGTATAAAAACTGCTCCCGTCGGCGCTAAAGGCCATTGCGTAGGCTGTGTTCCCTGCGCCGTTTGCGGACACAGGTATCGAAGCCAAGTGGCGCCCACTATTGGCATCGTAGATGTCAATGCTGAGTGGACTTTTGGTATAAAGTTGCGTACCACTCGAGTTGAGTACCACCTCAAATGCTGAGGAGGGGATAGAAAATCTCCTGATAATATTGAAGTTTGTGGTGTTTATTGCTCTGACTTCACGTCCAACTCCGATTATGTATAGAATTGAGCCGTCTGGCGAAATTGCGCAGTTGTTTGAAGTTACTTCTAGGATTGTGCGAATTACGCTATTGCTGGCGGTATCGATAACCGATATCCCGTATTGCGAGGTTGTATATACTCGTCTACTGTCCGGGCTTGCAATTGTCGAGAGAGGAAGGCGTGCCACGTCAATAGCGCCAATAATTCCCACCCGTCTTACAACGCTGTACGTCGTCTGCTGAAACACCACCGCGCTTGACTCATCGTCACTGCCATCAAACGTCACCTTGCACGTCAGGGTAAATATCCCGCCGTTTGCCAGGTAGAGGAACCAGCTGCGCTCGACGGCTTTGCTCGCCAAGCCGTTCCTGGCTTCCGCCGAGGTGATGCTATAGCCGTCGAGGATGTACAACGGTTCTACCCTGTCAGCAGTGCATGTCAACCAGACTTTTTGCCCTTGTTTACTCAAATCCCATTTAGCCACAGAGGCCAGCGGGTTGCCGGCAATGGCATCCATATTCAACGAACCGCCATTGGCGATGCTATTGATCAACGGTCGCGGCAAGTTATTTGGTGCGATGCTTTCAACCCTCAGCACTTGAACCTCTGAAGGCACCGGGCTGCCATTGATGGTGGCGACATAGCGCAACTCAATGGTTTTGCCGACGCTGTCTGCCAGCACTTCATTGGTAATGACGAAATCCACACGACCGCCGTCCAGGCCGTCCTTGGCGCCAATATCCGCAACACCACCATCCGGGAAAATCCATTGCAACTGGATGGAATGGCTTGGATTCATGCCGCCATACGCCACCGTGACACTGGCGTTGTCTACGTGGTCCAGCGGCTGAATGGTCAGCGTTGCCCCGGGCTGGTCGTTGAACCGTGGGTGCGGCAGCACGGCGGGCAGGGTTTGCACACGGTGTTCACGCACGCCAAACAGCACGGCGGTGTTTTTGTCGGGGCTTTCTGCCAGGCTGACCCAGAAGCGGATGGTCAGGTGCGAGCCATCCATCAAGCGCTGCAGTTTGTCCACTGGCGCGGGTGGCGAGATACCGTTGGCGGCACCGTTTTCGGTGACCAGGTTGGCGGTGTAGGTGTCCTCGCGGTACGGGCTGCCGTCGGCAAACGTGCCCTCCCAACTCATCCACATAAACTGCCCGGCATCGATAAACGGCCAGACGGATACACGGGCGCGGGCCTGGTCATTGAGTTTCGACAGGTCGAGCAGGGTGCTGTCGCCAATGCCGTCGATCGTCGGTGTGGGCAGCCCGGTGAGGGGAAGCAGGTGCAGGTCGACAGTGTCCGAGGGGTACGGAAAGGCGCCACGGTTGAAGTGGTATTGCACGCTGATCTGGTTGCCACCGGGGCGAATACCCCTGGCGATGGTGCGCGCCGGGATGGTCACGAATACTTCGTTGGTGGACGGGTTGCCCAAGGTGTACTCGGTGGCACTGCCCAGCCCGTCGCGGCTCAACCAGTCGACCTTGATCTGGTCGGTGGCCTGCATCGGCCGGTATCTCACGATGACCTTGGCGCCGCCCAATGCGGCCAGGGGGTTGAGTGCGTCGGGGAACAGGGTGGCGCCGTCGATAACCGGACGGTCCAGTTGCACGCCGCGGCCCACGGTCAGGTTGAGCACCTCGGAGCGCAATACCAGGCGCGGCGGGCCGCTGCGTTCGAGGCTATAGGTAATGCGCAGGCTGCCATTATTGTTGTTGTCGAGGATCGCCCGGCTCACCGGGAAAACCAGGGGCTTGCCTGCCGTGCCGCCGTTGATGCGCACAACGCCACTGGCCGAGCCGTCAAGGCCGGAGCCGATGGCGTTCCAGTGGATCAGGTCACCTTCTTCGGTCTGCCCGTGCGGGGCTGGCAAGGTCAGGGGCAGGGTCAGCAGCAAGGTGGGCGTGGTCACATGGCTGGGGTCGATGTTGTTGCCCAGGGCGCCTTCCAGGTGTGCAGTCGGCATGTTGCCGATGCGCTCACCCACGTGGGCGAACAGCTCGCGGGACTTGCGAGTGGTCAATGCGTTGCCGTCCAGGACGTGGCCGGCGCCATCGTTGACCAGGTAATAAAATGCGATGTCGCCCACGCCTTCAAACTGTTTCAGGTGCTCTTTGCTGACGTAGCGCGTGCCGCCCTGGGCGCCCGCAAGTTGTTCTTCCACGTAGTCTTCGCCGCCGCCGCCCGGGCGGATATGTTCAATCACCAGGGTTTCCAGCCAGTCCGGGTTGTGGGGTTCGTAGAAGGGGATCTGCACGGTGATGTCCTGATCGGGCTCGATCAGCCCCACCTCGATCGGTGCGACCGTCACTGCCGGCATCGCCACCGGCGTGCCCACCACGCTGACGGAGGTACTGCCGGATTGCTCCACGCGGCCGTCGTTTTTCAGCCACTGGAACGAGACCCGGAAGGACCCGCCCACCAGTTGTTCGATAATCTCGCGGTCGACGGTGACAAATTCAACGCCGAGGTTTTTGTCCACTACCGGGGCCAAGGGGAACACCTGGGTCGAACCGTCGGCCAGGGTACCGAACAAGGTCACCGCCAATTGGTGCCGCGGCAGGGGCGCCGGGGTTTGCCGAGGCACCGTCACCAGCACTTCGAAGGTTGCCTCGCTCTGGGTATCGAAGTCGATCTGGGTCGCCTCTTCGTAATCCACCAGGAAGATCGGTGCAAAAAGCAGGTTCGGATCCAACTCGCTGTCCAGGAAGTAGGGTTTGGAGTACTGGTATTTATCCCCGGAGAAGTTTTGCACCACGTCCGAGACCCGAAACCGCAGGGTCAGCTTGCCGAAATGCCCACCCTGCAAAATGATGTCCCTGGAGACAAAAACGCGAATCGGCCCTGAACCCGCGACTTCGGCCGGGCTGACGATATGCGTGACTAAAACCCCATCCCACGACAGCTCGATCTGGTCATTCTGGCGCAGGTTTTCATAGCGCTGGATCAAGCACCAGACCCCGCTGTTGGCATTATCTATATTAACGGTGGAGCCCTCAGGCAGGCCTTCCACCGTCATCACCAGGCCCGGGTGCCATTTGCTGCCGGGGTCGTTATCGCGGCCACCGGGGCGGGTGGTCTTGATCAGGATGGTTTGCAGCGGCGACGTACTCTCCTGGCCGCTGCCGGCCCGCACTACGCGGCCGTATATCTGGACGTCGCCTTCGGGGATGAATTCTTCGGGGACGAACAAGTCGTAACGGTCCCGGTCTTCAAGCGCAATATCGGCGGCGACTGCATTGACCAGGTCGTTGAGGTAGAGGGCGTAGAAGTCGTAATTGAAGTTGAACCAGCGTTCGAAGGTCCACTGGGCAAAGGGGCGCACGTGGCGGATGCCCAGGCCGTAGGCCCCTCTTTCAGGATACAGCGTGGCATCCAGCGGGACCGACGGATAGGCCGACTTGGGTGGGGCGAGGTCTTCGACGCGGCGCGACGCCAGGCCTGACGATGGGTTATGCAGCACGAGGGCGTTGCCGGGCGGGTTGTTGTCGCCCAGCGGCGCATTATCCGGGGCTATGGGAAAATTGGGCATGGACAGGCTTCCTTGAATGAGGCGCGGCCCTGAGTGGCCGACTGCTGACAAGGAGATCAAACACCTATCGGGGGGCGTGGCGAACCTGTGAGAATTGACAGTGCCGACGAGTGGTAGTGGCGCAGCTAGCGCTGCAAAACGCTTGAACACCGCTTGCGATACGCCGCCGGCGTCAGGCCATACGCCCTCACGAACCAGCGCCCCAGGTGACTCTGGTCGGCAAAGCCCAGGGCAATCGCCACGTCGGCGGGTTGCTTGCCGTTGGCCAGCCAATGCCGGGCGCGGGCCAGGCGCAGTTGCACCAGGTAGGCATGGGGAGGCAGGCCGAAGGCGCTCTTGAAGGCGCGGGTAAGGCGAAAGCGATCGACGCCGCAGGCCCGCGCCAGTTCATCCATGCCCACATCTTGCTGCAGGTGCGCATGCAGGTATTCCCGGGCCTTGTGCGCCACCCGTGGCAGGCGAGGGTCTTCATGGTAGCGGGTGCGCCAGTGCAGTTGCGCAGTGAGGCGTTCGAGCAGTTGGTCCATTGCCTGTTGCCGCACGATGCGCAGCTCACCTCCGTGCAAGGTCTGGAAGGCCCGGCTGGTGGCCAGGGCCAGGCGCGGGTCGCTGGCCAGGGTGCTGGCAAACCCCAGCTGGCTGTCGAGCGGCGCTTCTTCGAACACTGCGCTGACTTCCCGCGCCAACCACTGCGGGTCGAGGTAAAGCATGTGGTAGGTAAAACCGTCCGCCGTGGGCGCGTCGCCGTCGTGCAGCTCGCCGGGCTCCACCAGGAACACCTGGCCGGGCACGCTGTTATGGCGGGTGCGCCGGCAGTTGAACTGCTGCACACCTTGCTCCGTGACGCCCACCAGGTAGCTGTCGTGCCAGTGCGGGTCGTAGGCGTGGCCCTCGAAATGCGCGCGCAGGGTCTCGATGCCGGTGTCGGCGTCCTGAGCCAGGTCGATCCAGTTGTGGGCGGCCATAAAATACCTATGGAATGGAACACTGCAGGAGCGAACAAGCTCGCTCCTGCAGGGGCTTAGCGTCTAGAAGGTTTGTGCAGCTTCATCCAAACAATCCGGCGGCGATGTTGATCGAGAACCCCAGGATCGCCGTGTTGAACAGAAACCCGATCAACGATTGCCCCAGCACCACCTTGCGCATGGTACGCGTGGCAACCCCGACATCCGCCGTTTGCACCGCCACGCCGATGGTGAACGAGAAGTACAGGAAGTCCCAGTAATTGGGCGTGCGTAAATCCTCGGCAAAGCGCAGTGCCGGCTCGGGACCGTCCCAGGTGTAATACAGGCGCGCATAGTGCACGCTGAAAATCACCCCGATCAGCAGCCATGAGCCAACCACCGTCAGGCCGGTGAAGCCGTAATGCAACAGGCGCTGGCTATCGCTCAGGTCCTTGGTGCCCACCAGGTTCAGGGTAATGGTCGCCAGGCTGGCAATCGCCGCAATGCACACCATGAACAGCACCAGGCTGGCGTTCTCGTCTTCGATCTCGGCGATACGCTTTACGTCGTCGGCCCGGGAATGGCTGGTGAGCCACAGCATCAGCACCAGGTAGGTCCAGACCCCGGCGTTCCAGCCGATGAGGATTTTGCTGATGATTGTGTCGGCGGGAGCCAGGAGCCCCACCGCCAGGCCCAGGACGGCGGCGCAGGACAGGCGAGGGTGGGTGCGTGCGAGGAAGGGCATGGCGCTCACAAATCAGGGATGTGTAAGCACCATAGCGCATTTATTACGTGTGGCGCTTGCGCACCAGCTTCATGACCACGACGAAGAACACCGGCACAAACACCACCGCCAGCGTCGCGGTAATCATGCCGCCGATCACCCCGGTACCGATGGCCTGCTGGCTGGCCGAGCTGGCGCCCGTGGCAATCGCCAACGGCACCACGCCGAGGATGAACGCCAGGGACGTCATGATGATCGGCCGCAGGCGCAGGCGTGCGGCTTTCAACGTGGCGTCGATCAGGTCTTCACCCTGGTCATACAGGTCCTTGGCAAACTCGATGATCAGGATCGCGTTCTTCGCCGACAGCCCAATGATAGTAATCAGGCCGACCTTGAAGAACACATCGTTGGGCATCCCGCGCAAGCTTACGGCCAATACCGCGCCGAGCACGCCGAGGGGCACCACCAGCAGCACCGAGGTCGGAATCGACCAGCTCTCATACAGCGCCGCCAGGCACAGGAACACGATCAGCAGCGACAAACCGAGCAGCAGCGGGGCCTGGGAGCCGGACAAGCGTTCCTGCAACGACAGGCCAGTCCATTCCTGGCCCAGGCCGGCGGGCAGTTGGCTGACCAGGCGCTGGATTTCCTCCATCGCCTCGCCGGTACTGTGGCCCGGTGCCGATTCACCGGAAATCGCGATGGCCGGGTAGCCGTTGTAGCGGGTCAACTGGGCGGGGCCCTGAATCCAGCGCGCCTCGACGAAGGCCGACAGCGGCACCATCTTCCCGGCATTGTTGCGCACATGGATCTTCATCAGGTCGGCCACCTGGCTGCGCTGATCACCTTCGGCCTGCACCACCACCCGCTGCATGCGGCCCTGGTTGGGGAAGTCGTTGATATAGGCCGAACCGATGGCCGAGGACAGCACATTGCCGATATCGGCAAAGGAAATGCCCAGGGCATTGGCTTGCTTGCGGTCCACCTCAAGCTGTACTTGCGGAGCTTCGGCCAGGGCGCTTTCACGCACGTTGGCCAGGATCGGGCTTTTCTCGGCAGCGGCCAGCAGTTCGGTGCGGGCCTCCATCAACGCGGCATGGCCGACGCCACCACGGTCCTGCAGGCGGAACTCGAAACCACTGGAGGTGCCAAGGCCATCCACCGGCGGTGGCAGGATTGCATAGGCAATCGCGTCCTTCAGCTCACTGAAAGCCGCGTTGGCACGGTCCGCAATGGCCGCGGCGGAATCCTTGCTGCTGCGCTCCGACCAGTCCTTGAGCGTGGTAAACGCCAGCGCGGCGTTCTGCCCCGAACCGGAGAAGCTGAAACCCATGATCATCGTGGTATCGCCCACGCCTGGCTCGCCGGCGTTGTGTGCCTCGATCTGCTCGGCCACCTGCACCGTGCGGTTTTTGCTGGCACCCGGCGGCAGCTGGATATCGGTGATGGTGTAGCCCTGGTCTTCCACCGGCAGGAAGGACGAGGGCAGGCGGGCGAACAACACCCCAAGCCCCACCACCAGCACCAGATAGATCAACAGGTAACGCCCGCTGCGCTTGAGGGCGTAGGCCACCCAGCCTTCATAGCGGTCGGTGAACTGCTCGAAGCGCCGGTTGAACCAGCCGAAGAACCCGCCTTTCTCATGGTGCTCGCCCTTGGCAATCGGCTTGAGCAAGGTCGCGCACAGGGCTGGGGTCAAGGTCAGGGCGAGGAATGCCGAGAACAGGATCGAGGTGGCCATCGACAACGAGAATTGCTGATAGATCACGCCCACCGAACCCGGCATGAACGCCATCGGCAGGAACACCGCCACCAGCACCAGGGTGATACCGACAATCGCCCCGGTAATCTGGCCCATGGCCTTGCGGGTGGCCTCCTTGGGCGACAGGCCCTCGGTGACCATGATCCGCTCGACGTTCTCCACCACCACAATCGCATCGTCCACCAAAATGCCGATGGCCAATACCATGCCGAACATGGTCAGCACGTTGATCGAGAAGCCCAGCAACAGCATCGTCGCAAAGGTGCCCATCAGCGCGATGGGCACTACCAGCGTCGGGATCAATGTGTAGCGGATGTTTTGCAGGAACAGGAACATCACCGCAAACACCAGCAACATCGCTTCGCCCAGGGTGTACACCACCTTGGTGATCGAGACCTTCACGAATGGCGAAGTGTCGTAAGGGATCTTGTATTCGACGTTGGCCGGGAAGTAGCGCGCCAGTTCGTCCATCTTCGCCCGCACCAGGGTCGCGGTGCTCAAGGCGTTGGCACCGGGCGACAGTTGCACGCTGACGGCGGTGGACGGCTTGCCGTTCAGGCGGGTGGAGAACTGGTATTCCTGGCTGCCGATTTCCACCCGCGCCACGTCACCGACGCGCACGGTGGAACCGTCCGGGTTGGCCTTGAGCACGATGTCGGCAAATTCGGCCGGGGTCGACAGTTGGCCTTTCACCAGGATCGACGCGGTGATTTCCTGGGTCTTGGTGCCCGGCAAATCGCCGATGCTGCCGGCCGACACTTGGGCGTTCTGCGCCGCAATCGCCGCGTTGACGTCGGCCGGGGTCAGGTTGAAGCCGATCAGCTTCTGCGGGTCGATCCAGATGCGCATTGCGCGTTCGGCGCCGTACAGCTGGGCCTTGCCCACACCGTCCAGGCGCTTGAGTTCGTTCATCACGTTGCGCGCCAGGTAATCGCTGAGCGCCACGTCATCGAGCTTGCCGTCACTGGAGGTCAGGGTCACCAGCAGCAGGAAGCCGGCGGAGACTTTCTCCACCTGCAAGCCTTGCTGCGTCACGGCTTGGGGCAGGCGCGGCTCCACCGCCTTGAGGCGGTTTTGCACATCGACCTGGGCCATTTCCGGGTCAGTGCCCGGCTGGAAGGTGGCGGTGATGGTGGCCGAACCGAGGCTGCTCTGGGATTCGAAATACAGCAGGTGATCGGCGCCGTTAAGCTCCTGCTCGATCAGGCTGACCACGCTTTCGTCCAGGGTTTGCGCGGAGGCACCCGGGTACACCGCATAGATCTCGACTTTCGGCGGCGCGACGTTGGGGTACTGCGCCACCGGCAACTGCGGGATGGCGAGGGCGCCGGCCAGCAGGATAAACAGGGCGACCACCCAGGCGAAGATCGGGCGGTCAATAAAGAACTGCGGCATGTTTAACGATCCTTATTGGCCGGATGCCTGGGCGATGGGCGCGGGGCTGTCGTCGACCTGGACTTTCTCGCCAGGGCGGGCGTGTTGCAGGCCTTCGACGACGATACGGTCACCGGCCTTGAGGCCGCGGGTCACCACCCAGCGGTCATTGACCACCGAACCCAGTTCTACCGGCTGCTGGCTCACGGTTTGCTCGGCGTCCAGCAGCAACACCATCGGGATCCCGGCGCTGTCGCGGGTGATCGCCCGTTGCGGCACGCTGATCCCTTGCTGGTCCACGGCTTGCTCCAGGCGCACGCGGATAAAGCTGCCGGGCAGCAGGTCGAGGTCCGGGTTGGGGAACTCGCTGCGCAAGATGATCTGCCCGGTGCCCGGGTCGACGCTGATCTCGGCGAACAGCAACTTGCCCGGCAGCGGGTACGGGCTGCCGTCATCCTGGATCAGCGTGGCCTTGGCCTGGTCCTGGCCGACTTGCTTCAAGTGCCCGGCGCGAAAGGCCCGGCGCAGGTCGTTCAGCTCGCGGGTGGATTGGGTCAGGTCGGCGTGGATCGGGTCCAGTTGCTGGATCAGCGCCATCGGTGTGGCTTCGTTCTGGCCCACCAGCGCACCTTCGGTCACCAGCGCACGGCCAATCCGACCGGAAATCGGCGCAGTCACGGTGGCATAACCCAGGTTCAATTTGGCGCGCTGCACGGCGGCCTGGTTGGCGGCCACATCGGCGGCGGTTTGCCGGGCGGCGGCGCGGGCGTTGTCGTATTCCTGGCCGCTGATGGCGTTGCCTTCCACCAGTTGGCTGTAGCGCTGCTCTTGCAGGCGCGCCTGGAATGCATTGGCCTCGGCCTTGCGCAGGCTGGCCTGGGCGCTGTCGAGGTCGGCCTTGAACGGCGCCGGGTCAATCCGGAACAGCACATCGCCCTGTTTGACGTCATGGCCTTCCTTGAACACCCGTTGCAACACCACGCCGGCCACCCGGGCGCGCACTTCGGCGATGCGTGGCGCGGCAATCCGCCCGCTCAACTCGCTGGTGATGGACAGGGGCTTGGCTTCCAGGGTTTCGATCCGCACCTTGGCCAGCGGCGCCTCGGCGGCGTCGTCCGCCGACTTGCCACACGCGCTCAACGCCAGTGTCAGGGCCAACAGGCAAAACGGCGCAAACAGATTCTTCGACATGCTCATATCCCAATATTGACTGGCGCATCCTACGGGCGCCCCCGCCACAGTGCTGTGAAGCTCTGTAGGTGGTGTGTGAAGAAATGTAAGGTGCGACCCACAGATGCACGCGGGCGTATATCCTTCATAACCGCCGAACCTTACACGATCTTCCTGACACCGAAGATCAAATGTGGGAGCGGGCTTGCTCGCGAAGGCGGTGTGTCAGTCGCCGTGTGCGTTAACTGAAACACCGCTTTCGCGAGCAAGCCCGCTCCCACATTGGATTTGCGTACTACTCAGAAATTGTATTATTTGGAAATACCATGCCCAACATTCTTCTGGTGGAAGACGACGCCGCGCTCTCCGAATTGATCGCCAGTTACCTGGAACGCAACGGCTATCACGTCAGCGTGCTCAGCCGGGGTGACCACGTGCGTGAGCGTGCGCGGCTCAACCCGCCGGACCTGGTGATTCTCGACCTGATGCTGCCGGGCCTCGACGGCCTGCAGGTCTGCCGGTTGCTGCGGGCCGACTCGGCCACGCTGCCGATCCTGATGCTGACCGCCCGCGACGACAGCCACGACCAGGTGTTGGGCCTGGAAATGGGCGCCGACGACTACGTCACCAAACCCTGCGAGCCGCGGGTATTGCTGGCGCGGGTGCGAACCTTGCTGCGCCGCAGCAGCCTCACCGAACCCCAGGTGGCCAACGACCAGATCCTGATGGGCAACCTGTGCATCGACCTGTCGGAACGTACCGTGACCTGGCGCGGCCAGCCGGTTGAGCTGTCCAGCGGTGAATACAACCTGCTGGTGGTGCTGGCCCGGCACGCCGGCGAAGTGCTCAGCCGCGACCAGATCCTGCAACGCCTGCGCGGCATCGAGTTCAACGGCACCGACCGTTCGGTGGACGTGGCGATTTCCAAGCTGCGGCGCAAGTTCGACGACCACGCGGGCGAGGCGCGCAAGATCAAGACGGTGTGGGGCAAGGGCTACTTGTTCAGCCGTTCCGAGTGGGAATGCTGAGCCATGTTTCGCGTCCTGATTCGGCTGTACCTGATCACTATCGTCACTTTCGCCGCCGCGATCTACCTGGTGCCCCGGGCGGTGATCCAGCTGTTTGAACACCGTTACATGAACTACAACATCGAGCAGTCCCGAGGCATGCAGAGCCTGATCGTCAAGGAGTATCGACGGGTGCCGATGGAGCAGTGGGCCAATGTCACCGTGCGACTGTCGGCGGATTTCGCGCCGCTGAAGGTGCAACTGCTGCGTATCCAGGACGCCAGCTACACCCCTGAAGAACAGCGCCTGCTGGAAAAAGACCAGATGGTGATTCGCCTGGGCGAGTGGGGCTGGGCGGACGACGTCAGCTCGGCCCTGGACGACCAGTTGGTGGTCAAGGTCTCGGTACCGCCGGACCCGCTGGACATGAACCTGCTGTACTGGAGCATGAACGTGCTGATCGGCGCGGCGCTGCTGGCATGCCTGCTGTTCTGGCTGCGGCCCCACTGGCGCGACCTGGAGCGCCTGAAAAGCACCGCCGCGCAACTCGGCCAGGGCAACCTTGCGGCCCGCACAAAAATCCCGCCCAGCTCCAACATCGGCAGCCTGGCAGCGGTGTTCGACACCATGGCCAACGACATCGAACAGCTGCTCAACCAGCAACGCGACTTGCTCAATGCCGTCTCCCATGAACTGCGTACGCCGCTGACGCGCCTGGACTTCGGCCTGGCCCTGGCGCTGTCCGACGACCTCCCGGCGGCCAGCCGTGAGCGGCTGCAAGGGTTGGTGGCGCACATTCGCGAGCTGGATGAGCTGGTGCTGGAGCTGCTCTCCTACAGCCGTTTGCAAAACCCGGCGCAAACACCCGAGCGGGTGGAAGTGGTGCTGGATGAGTTCATCGACAGCATCCTGGGCAGCGTCGACGACGAACTGGAAAACCCCGATATCGTGATGGACGTGGTGCTGGACTGCGCCGTGGAACGCTTCACCCTGGACCCGCGCCTGACCGCCCGGGCCCTGCAAAACCTGCTGCGCAACGCCATGCGGTATTGCGAGCGGCGAATTCAGGTGGGGGTGAAGGTGTGTCCCAGGGGGTGCGAGATTTGCGTGGATGATGACGGTATTGGCATTCCGGTTGACCAGCGGGAGCGGATTTTCGAGCCGTTCTACCGGCTGGATCGCAGCCGGGATCGAGCCACTGGCGGTTTTGGCCTGGGATTGGCCATCAGCCGGCGGGCGCTGGAGGCGCAGGGCGGAACATTGACGGCCCAGGCTTCGCCATTGGGTGGCGCACGCTTCCGGCTCTGGCTGCCGAGTTAAAGAACACCACAAAACCATTGTGGGAGCAGGCTTGCCTGCGATGGCGGTGGGTCAGCTTGCATCTTTGCTAACTGATACACCGCCATCGCAGGCAAGCCAGCTCCCACATTTGATCTTCATTGTTCTTCAGTCCCGAATTTGGCGTTTGCACAGCCTTACCACCTCACGCGGTGCCTTGTTATAGTTCGGCCCCTATTCCAGCCGCCAGTCAAGGATCACTGCCATGTCCGAATACCAAGCCTTTGTCGTCGAACTCAGCGGCAACGTCGCCCATGTGCAGCTCAATCGCCCGGAAAAGATCAACGCGATGAACGCGGCGTTCTGGACCGAGATCATCGACATCTTCCAATGGGTCGAAGACACCGACGCGGTGCGTGCCGTGGTCATCAGCGGCGCCGGCAAGCATTTCTCCTCCGGCATCGACCTGATGATGCTGGCCTCGGTCGCCAACGAGTTCGGCAAGGACGTGGGCCGCAACGCGCGCCTGCTGCGGCGCAAGATCCTCGAACTGCAAGCTTCCTTCAACGCCGTCGACAACTGCCGCAAGCCGGTACTCGCGGCGATCCATGGCTACTGCATCGGCGGCGCCATCGACCTGATCAGCGCCTGTGACATGCGCTACGCCGCCGAAGATGCGCAATTCTCCATCAAGGAAATCGACATCGGCATGGCCGCCGACGTCGGCACCCTGCAACGCCTGCCGCGCATCGTCGGCGACGGCATGCTGCGCGAGCTGGCCTACACCGGCCGCCAGTTCGGCGCCGAAGAGGCCCGCAGCATCGGCCTGGTGAATCGGGTGTACAGCGATCACCAGAGCCTGCTGGCCGGCGTGCTGGAAATCGCCCGGGAAATAGCCGCCAAATCGCCGATCGCGGTCACCGGCACCAAGGCGATGATCAGCTACATGCGTGACCACACGATCAATGACGGTTTGGAATACGTTGCCACCTGGAACTCAGCTATGTTGCAATCCAACGACCTGCGCGTGGCCATCGCGGCCCATATGAGCAAGCAGAAACCCGACTTCGTGGATTGACTGAACATGACCCCAGGCTGGATTACCACAACGCTGCTGGACAACGACGCCCCGGGCGGCTGGGCCGTGGCCCGCAGCCGTGAAGGCTTTTTACACGACCAGAACGGCCCGCTGTTTCCCCGGGAGTGGCTCAAGCGCCAGGACCTCCCGGTGTTCGCCGAGCATGGCATCGGTCACCTGGACGGCGAGCCGGTGTACCTGCTGGAACTCAACAGCCCCGCCGACGTTCCGGGCTGCGGCTGGCAGGGCCTGCGGGCATTCATGCTGCAGGGCGATCACACGCTGTACAAAGTCCTGGGCTACGCCGCGCAAATCGGCACCTGGGCCCGGGAGCATCGTTTTTGCGGCAGTTGCGGCCAGGCGATGGTGCAGGTGCCACGGGAGCGGGCGATGTTCTGCCAGGCCTGTGACCTGCGCAGCTACCCGCGGATCTCGCCGAGCATGATCGTGTTGGTGACCCGTGGCGACGAGATCCTGCTGGCCCGTTCGCCGCGCTTTGTCACGGGTGTCTACAGCACCCTGGCGGGGTTTGCCGAGCCGGGCGAGTCGGCCGAGGACTGCCTGATTCGCGAGGTGCGTGAAGAAGTGCAGGTGGAGGTCAAGAACATCCAGTACATGGGCAGCCAGTGCTGGCCGTTCCCGCACTCGATGATGCTGGGCTTTCACGCCGAGTACGCCGGCGGCGACATTGTGCCCCAGGCTGACGAGATCGAAGACGCGCAGTGGTTCAACATCCATGAACTGCCGCCGTTGCCGGCGTCGCGCTCGATTGCGCGCTACCTGATCGACCTCTACCTGGCCCGTCGCCTAGGTCACGCTGAACCAGTGCTGCCAGGCTAGGCGCACCGTCAGGCCGAGCACCACGGTGATGAACACCGGGCGAATGAACTTGGCGCCGCCGCTGATGGCGCTGCGTGCGCCAAAAAACGCGCCGCACATCACCGACACGCCCATGCACAGGCCGACAATCCAGTCTACCGAGCCATTGAAAATGAACACCGTCAGCGCCGCCGCGTTGCTGACGAAGTTCATGCTGCGCGCCACGCCGCTGGCCTTTACCAGGTCGATGGGGTGCAACAGCATGGTACTCACGGTCCAGAACGCCCCGGTGCCCGGGCCGGCGACGCCGTCGTAGAAACCCAGGCCGAAGCCCTGGGTGGACTGCCATTTCTTCTTGATCGGTGCGTCGTTGTCCAGCGCCGCCTTGGGCGTGCCGCCGAACAGCAAATACAAACCGCAGCCGAACACAATCACCGGGAGCATCTTGTTCAGGGTTTCTGCCGGCAGGTAATGGGCCACGACCGCGCCGGTGAGTGCACCGACCAGGGTGCCGACGATGGCATGCACCCACTGGCGCGGATGAAACAGCTTGCGCCGGTAGAAGGTAAAGCTGGCAGTGGCCGAGCCGAAGGTGGAACTGAGCTTGTTGGTGCCCAGCACCAGGTGGGGCGGCATGCCGGCGGTCAGCAGGGCGGGCGTGGTGAGCAGGCCGCCACCGCCGGCGATGGCGTCGATGAAACCGGCGATAAAGGCAACCACGGCGAGGATCGCCAGGGTGGTGAGGTCAACGCTGAGTTCGAAAGGCATGGGCAAGACTTAGTCGGCAGGGCGCAGCAAGGGCTGCGCGAAAGGCCGGTATCTTACCGATTAGCGTGGGGGCCTGCGACTATGATCGTTCCCACGCTCTGCGTGGGAATGCCGCCTTGGACGCTCCGCGTCCTGCTGCCGCAAGGGTGACGCAGAGCGTCACGGGATGCATGCCCAATGTGGGAGCGGGCTTGCTCGCGAATGCGCAGTGTCAGTCACCGGATAGAGTGGCTGATCCACCGCCTTCGCGAGCAAGCCCGCTCCCACATTTCAACCGTGCCTGCTTGGCTATTTATGTGTTTCGACCCACTCCAGTGCGGTCCGCCAGATGCAGATCCCCAGGAAGTACGCCGACATCAGCAACCACAGGCCCAGGGTCAGGCGATTGGTGTACGGGAAGTCGATCACCAGCAGCAGGCTGCACAGCAACCAGATGGTGGTCACGGCAATATTGATCGGCATGAAGCGCTTGACCCGGAACGGGTGCAGGAACTTCATCGGCGTCACGGTCAGCAACGCCAGGCCGATCACGGTGAGCAAGGTGACCCAGGCTTCCGGCTGGATGATATAGACGCACAGCGCCACCACGTTCCATGCGGCGGGGAAGCCGACGAAGTAGTTGTCCTTGCTCTTCATGTTGACGTTGCAGAAGCAGAACAGCGACGACACCAGAATCACCGACACCGTAAACAACGGGGTGAAGTCCGGCAGGGCGATATAGCGATAGATAAACAGCGCCGGAATAAACACGTACGTCAGGTAATCAATCACCAGGTCCAATACCGAGCCATCGAAGCTTGGCAGCACTGTTTGCACATTCACCCGTCGCGCGAGAGAGCCGTCGACCCCATCGACGATCAAGGCCAGGCCCAGCCACAGCAGGCAAGCCTTGGGCTGGTTGTCGAGCAGTGCCAGGGTGGCCAGGAAGGCCAGCACCACGCCGGTGGCGGTAAAACCATGGGCGCCCCAGGCCTTGAGACGGGCTACATGCAGGGTCGATATCACAGGGGCGTTCTCCAAAAGGTGAAACAGGGCAGCCGACGGGGTAGCACCGTCGAATCTGGCCAGAGTGTGCAGGTATCGACCGGGAAGGGTGGGATAAGGTTCACCACCCGGCGTAGGTTAAGCGTAGCAAGCGCAGGACGTTTCGGCATCAGCCTTGGCGAAACACCAGTGCCTTTAATCCGCTTTGCGGGTCGATATCGGGGAATTCCGGCGGGTTTTCCAGCCGCTGGTCAAAGCGCAGGCCAGGCGCTTCGCGGGTTACGCCGTCGATCAGGAAGTCTTCGCCGAACGCCGGGTCGTTCATGCACGCCAGCACCGTACCCTGGGCCGTGAGCAAATCCGGCAGGCGACGCAGCACCCGCTGGTAGTCCTTGGTCAAAAGGAAACTGCCTTTCTGGAACGAGGGCGGGTCGATGATCACCAGGTCGTACGGGCCGCTGTTGGTGACCTTGGCCCACGACTTGAACAGGTCGTGGCCGAGGAACGTCACCTTGCTCAGGTCGTGGCCGTTCAGGCGGTGATTGTCACGACCACGGCTCAGGGCGCCTCGGGCCATGTCCAGGTTCACCACATGCTCGGCGCCGCCTTCGATGGCCGCCACGGAGAAACCACAGGTGTAGGCGAACAGGTTCAGCACCCGCAGGCCATGAGCCTGTTCGCGTACCCAGTTGCGGCCGTAACGCATGTCGAGGAACAGCCCACTGTTCTGCTTTTTGCCCAGGTCGATCAGGTAGCGCAGGCCGCCTTCGGTGATGGTCAGTTCGTCGACCACCTCGCCCAGCAGCCATTCGGTGGTGCTTTGCGGCAGGTAGCGGTGTTGCAGCGCCACGGTATGGGCGCCGAATGACCGCCAGTCGATCTGCACCAGCATCTGCTTCAAGGCCTCAAGCTCCGCGGCTTCAGGCTCCTTGAACAGCGAGACCAGCACCACGCCTTGCAGCCAGTCCACTGTCAGTTGCTCCAGGCCCGGCCAGCAGCGGCCACGCCCGTGAAACAGGCGCCGGGTCTCGGCGGGGACGGTTTGCAGGGCATTCAGCAAATGGGTGTGCAGGGTGGCGAGTGCGTCTGGGTTCATCGGGCAACGTCGGTCATTGAGCGGGCGGCATTTTAAACACAATTGCGGGGTGTTCGGGAGTTGAAGCACAACGTGCTTTGAATTTGCTGATTGGCAGTGATTTATGCTCAAAAATCCCTGAGAGGCGGCGCACAACAGTCAAAAAATCCCTTGGCACCGACATAAACTGGAAAAAAAGCCCGGAGGTGCCCATGAACGGTTTCGCGAGTGCAGTGAGTCAGACAGCGATGGACCAGGAAGAACTGGCCGAATGGCGCGATGCCCTGGCCTCCCTGGTGGCCAACGCCGGCGCGGCGCGCGCACGGGAGATCCTCGACATGCTGGCGGATGCCGGCGGCGCGCCGCACATCGCCTGGAAACCCCGGCATGGCACGCCCTACATCAATAGCATCGCCGTAGAGCAGCAACCGCCGTTTCCCGGCGACCTGGCCACTGAAGAACGCCTGGCCTCAGTGGTGCGCTGGAACGCCCTGGCCATGGTAGTGCGCGCCAACCAGGCCTATGGCGAACTGGGCGGGCATATCGCCAGCTACGCCAGCGCGGCGGATTTGTTCGAGGTGGGCTTCAACCACTTTTTCCGTGCCCGCAACGACAATTTTGGCGGCGATCTGGTGTTCTACCAGCCACATTCCGCCCCCGGCATCTATGCTCGCGCCTTCCTTGAAGGGCGCCTGAGCGAGGCCGACCTGGCCCACTATCGCCAGGAAATCGGTGCCGGCAAGGCGGGCGCCCGAGGTTTGTCCAGCTATCCCCATCCGTGGTTGATGCCGGACTTCTGGCAATTTCCCACCGGGTCCATGGGCATTGGCCCCATCAGCTCGATTTTCCAGGCGCGGTTCATGCGCTACCTGCAACACCGCGGCTTGCAGGACACCACCGACCGCCACGTATGGGGCGTATTCGGCGACGGCGAGATGGACGAACCGGAAAGCATGTCGGCCCTGACCCTGGCCGCCCGTGAAGGCCTGGACAACCTGACCTGGGTGGTCAACTGCAACCTGCAACGGCTCGACGGCCCGGTGCGTGGCAACGGGCGAATTATCGACGAGCTGGAGGCGTTGTTCGCCGGTGCCGGCTGGAACGTGATCAAGCTGGTCTGGGGCTCGGACTGGGACGCCTTGCTGGCCAAGGACACCGACGGCGAGCTGGCGCGCACCCTGTCGCAGACGGTGGACGGACAGTTCCAGACCTTCGCCGCCAAGGACGGCGCCTATAACCGCGAACATTTCTTCGGCCAGAGCGAGGCGCTGTCCAAACTGGTCGAGGGCATGAGCGACGAGCAGATCGACCGGCTCAAGCGTGGCGGCCATGACATGGTCAAGATCCACGCGGCCTATCACGCGGCGCGCCGGGTCGCCGGCAAACCCACGGTGATCCTGGCCCAGACCAAAAAGGGCTTTGGCATGGGCGAGGCCGGGCAGGGCAAGATGACCACCCACCAGCAGAAGAAGCTCGACCGCGAGGCCTTGATCGCCTTCCGCAATCGCTTCCAGTTGCCGCTGTCGGATGAACAGGCCGAATCCCTGAGCTTCTACAAACCGGCTGAAGACAGCCTCGAAATGCGTTACCTGCACCAGCGCCGCGCCACCCTCGGCGGGTATGTGCCGAGCCGTGGCCAGCAGGCGCCCACCGTGAGTGTCCCGCCGGTGTCGGGCTACGGCGCGTTTGCCACCCAGGCGGAGGGCAAGGAAATGTCCACCACCATGGCCTTTGTGCGCATGCTCACCAATCTGCTCAAGGACAAGGCCCTCGGCCCGCGCATCGTGCCCATCGTCGCCGATGAGGCGCGCACCTTCGGCATGGCCAACCTGTTCAAGCAGATCGGCATCTATTCCAGCGTCGGCCAGCGCTACGAGCCCGAAGACATCGGCTCGATCCTCAGCTACCGCGAAGCCACCGACGGGCAGATCCTTGAAGAAGGCATCAGCGAAGCCAGCGCCATCAGTTCCTGGGTCGCGGCGGCCACCAGTTATTCGGTGCATGGCCTGCGGATGCTGCCGTTTTACATCTACTACTCGATGTTCGGTTTCCAGCGCGTGGGGGACCTCATCTGGGCCGCCGCCGACCAGCGTGCCCGAGGTTTCCTGCTGGGCGCCACTGCCGGGCGCACCACCCTGGGTGGCGAAGGCTTGCAGCACCAGGACGGCAGCAGCCACCTGATGGCCGCCACCGTGCCCAATTGCCGTGCCTACGACCCGGCGTTTGCCGGCGAGTTTGCGGTGATCCTCGACCATGGCATGCGCCAGATGCTGGAGCACGATGTGGACGAGTTCTACTACGTGACCCTGATGAACGAAAACTACCCGCAGCCGAGCCTGCCGGAAGGCGTCGAAGCCGCGATCATCAAAGGCATGTACCGGCTGAGCGGGCAGCCTGGCGGCATGGTCCGGTTGCTCGGCTCCGGCACGCTGGTGCGCGAAGCCCAGGCAGCGGCGCAATTGTTGGCGGAGGATTGGCAGGTTGAAGCTGAAGTGTTCAGTGTCACCAGCTTCAGCGAACTGGCCCGGGACGCCCGTGACGTGGAACGCTGGAACCGCCTGCATCCGCAACAGCCGGCGCGGCGCAGCCACCTGGCGGAGTGTTTGCCCAAGGGCGCGCCGGTGGTGGCCGTATCTGACTATGTAAGGGCGGTGCCGCAGATGATTGGGTCATACGTGGATTCGGCTTACACCGTGCTGGGGACGGATGGCTTTGGTCGCAGCGATACCCGGGCGGCGTTGCGGGATTTCTTCGAGGTGGACCGCCATCACATCGTGCTGGCGGCGCTGACGGCGTTGGTGGAGCAGGGGAGTCTGGACAGGCAGATTTGCCAGCAGGCGATAGAGCGTTATGGGGTGCAGACCGATCGCGAGCCGTCCTGGACCTCCTGAGCGACAAAGATCTAAATGTGGGAGCGGGCTTGCTCGCGAATGCGGTGTGTCAGTCAATATATCCGGCAACTGATACACCGCTTTCGCGAGCAAGCCCGCTCCCACACTGGTTCTGTGTGGTTGTCTAAATACTGGCTATCAACGGCGCCCCAAACGATTCCCGCAGAAACCCCGGCGCGATATACCGCTCGTAATGCGCCTCGGACAACAGGAAAAACTCCCGGTCAATCGCATCCCGCAAATCTGCCAGATTGCGCTCGCGAAACTCCGGCAACAGCGCCAACCCATACGCATCCAACTTGGAAATCACCCGCGCGCCCCGGGCGATCAACTGATACGCCCAGCAATACGGCGACTGGTGGGGCACAAAGCGGATCTTGCGGTCTTCCAGTTGCTGGCGCAGGCGCTGCGGGTCCAGCACCTGCAGCTTGCTGGTCATCACCTGCACCAGCAGTTGTTCCAGGCGCAGCCACACCGCCTGTTTCTCCTCGGCGTTGTAGCCGTTCCACTGAATCACCTCATGGTGATAACGCTTGCAGCCCCGGCATACCAGGTCTCCGTAGACGGTGGAGCACAGGCCGACGCAGGGTGTCTTGATGGTTTGATTGGGCATAAAAAAACATCGACAGGTGAAACAACACGGCCCCCGAAGGGGCCGCTTTAAATCAATCCCAGCTCAGCGCGCCGCCAGTCTGGTACTCGATCACACGGGTCTCGAAGAAGTTCTTCTCTTTCTTCAAGTCCATGATCTCGCTCATCCACGGGAATGGGTTAGTCGTCCCTGGATACTCTTCCTTCAGACCAATCTGCGACAGACGACGATTCGCGATGAACTTGAGGTAATCCTCCATCATCGCCGCATTCATGCCCAACACACCGCGTGGCATGGTGTCACGCGCGTATTCAATCTCCAGCTGAGTCCCTTGCAGGATCATCTGGGTCGCTTCTTCCTTCATCTCGGCATCCCACAAGTGCGGGTTTTCGATTTTGATCTGGTTGATCACGTCGATGCCGAAGTTCAGGTGCATGGATTCGTCGC
>Ga0247742_10000081_pt1 | contig 82273 bp, 69 predicted proteins | sample UWRJL208509C2_FD_180944 | JGI IMG/M metagenome (GOLD analysis project Ga0247742, IMG submission 180944) | Plant litter microbial communities from Arlington Agricultural Research Station in Wisconsin, United States - UWRJ-L208-509C-2 | ecosystem: Environmental > Terrestrial > Plant litter >...
GAAGCGATCGAGAAAGCCAAGAAACTGTAATCCTGGCGCCCGGCAACGGGCGCTCATTAGGTTGAGGCAATCAGATGGCTATGACAGTCCATTGCGATATCGTCAGCGCGGAAGGGGAAATCTTCTCCGGTCTGGTCGAGATGGTGATTGCGCACGGTGAACTGGGTGATCTTGGTATCGCTCTGGGTCACGCGCCGCTGATCACTAATCTCAAGCCAGGTCCGATCCGCCTGGTCAAGCAGGGCGGGGAAGAGGAGGTGTATTACATCTCCGGTGGTTTCCTCGAGGTTCAGCCGAACATGGTCAAGGTTCTTGCCGACACCGTGCAACGTGCAGCCGACCTGGATGAAGCCTCCGCTCAGGAAGCCGTTAAGGCTGCCGAGAAGGCCTTGCATGAACGTGGTGCAGAATTCGATTATGGTTCTGCCGCCGCACGCCTGGCCGAGGCTGCAGCTCAGCTGCGCACCGTCCAGCAGATCCGCAAGAAGTTTGGCCACTAACAGGCCATCACTTGTTGCGCGATTGATTAAAAAGGGTAGCCTCGGCTACCCTTTTTTCTTTTCCGATTTTTCATAAACCGGTCGCAGTCGCTGACCACCCAAGATTGGTAGCCAGTCATGTCCCTAGAAATCGTTATCCTCGCGGCCGGTCAAGGCACGCGCATGCGCTCGGCATTGCCGAAGGTGCTTCACCCGGTCGCGGGCAATTCGATGCTGGGGCATGTTATCCACAGCGCCCGGCAACTTGATCCACAGCGCATTCACGTGGTGATCGGCCATGGCGCGGAAGCCGTGCGCGAACGCTTGGCTGCTGATGACCTGAATTTCGTCCTGCAAGACAAACAACTGGGCACCGGTCATGCCGTGGCTCAAGCCGTGCCGTTCATCACTGCGGACACCGTGCTGATTCTCTACGGCGACGTGCCACTGATCGAAGTGGAAACCCTGCAGCGTTTGCTCAAGCAGGCCGGCCCAGAGCAACTGGGATTGCTCACCGTCGAACTCGACGACCCGACCGGCTACGGGCGTATCGTCCGTGATACCGCGGGCAAGGTCACGGCAATCGTCGAGCAGAAGGACGCCAGCGAAGCCCAGCGCGCCATCACCGAAGGCAACACCGGCATCCTGGCGGTGCCCTCGGCACGCCTGGGCGACTGGATGAGCCGCCTCTCGAACAACAACGCCCAGGGCGAGTATTACCTGACCGACGTGATTGCCATGGCAGTGGGCGACGGCCTGGTGGTGGCCACCGAACAACCGGTGGACGCCATGGAAGTGCAGGGCGCCAACGATCGCAAGCAGTTGTCGGAACTGGAGCGTCACTATCAACTGCGCGCTGGCCGTCGCCTGATGGCTCAAGGGGTGACCCTGCGTGACCCGTCGCGCTTCGATATTCGCGGTGAAGTCACCGTGGGCCGCGACGTGTTGATTGATATCAACGTGATTCTGGAAGGCCGGGTGATCATCGAAGATGACGTGGTGATCGGTCCAAACTGCGTGATCAAGGACAGCACCCTGCGCAAAGGCGTAGTGATCAAGGCTAACAGCCACATTGAAGGGGCAGTGCTGGGTGAGGGCAGCGATGCCGGTCCGTTCGCCCGCCTGCGTCCTGGCACGGTGCTGGACGCCCGCGCCCATGTGGGTAACTTTGTCGAACTGAAGAATGCTCACCTGGGTGAAGGCGCCAAGGCCGGACACCTGACTTACTTGGGCGACGCTGAAGTCGGCGCGCGCACCAACATCGGCGCCGGCACCATCACCTGCAACTATGACGGGGCCAATAAGTGGAAGACCGTCCTGGGCGCTGATGTGTTTATCGGCTCCAACAACTCCCTGGTGGCACCTGTGGATATCTTGGACGGCGCCACCACGGCGGCGGGTTCGACGATCACCTCGAACGTCGAACCGGCGCAATTGGCGGTGGGTCGTGCGCGTCAGAAGAATATTGATGGCTGGAAACGGCCGGAGAAGGTTAAAAAGAACTGAGTTATCCACAGTTTTGATTGGCCTTGAGTTATTCACAGGCTCATCCGTAGCATTCGCGAGCAGGCTCGCTCCCACAAAACGATGTGGGAGCGAGCCTGTTCTGCAATAGCCCTACCTGATGTTTTTTCCACACGCCGAGTTGACTAACTTTCGGTAATAGGTTTTGATTGCTTCCGTTATCTTTCGAATCGAAACTTGTCAGCCATGTCGAAACGCAATACCCCACAACGTCGCCACAACATTCTTGCGTTGCTCAACGAACAGGGCGAAGTCAGTGTGGACGAATTGGCCAAGCGTTTTGAAACCTCGGAAGTGACGATTCGCAAGGATCTCGCTGCCCTTGAAAGCAATGGCCTGCTGTTACGTCGTTACGGTGGCGCGATCACCATGCCGCAAGAATTGGTCGCCGAACCTGGCCAGCCGGTTTCCCAGCACAAACAAGCCATCGCCCGGGCGGCGGTCAAACGTATTCGCGAACATGCGCGGATCATCATCGACAGCGGCAGCACCACAGCGGCGATGATTCCTGAACTTGGGCAACAGCCTGGCCTGGTGGTGATGACCAATTCCCTGCACGTGGCCAATGCCCTGAGTGAACTCGAGCACGAGCCGGTACTGTTGATGACCGGCGGCACTTGGGACCCGCATTCCGAGTCTTTCCAGGGGCAGGTTGCCGAGCAAGTACTACGCTCTTACGACTTCGACCAGTTGTTCATCGGTGCCGATGGCATCGATCTGGTTCGTGGTACCACCACCTTCAATGAATTGCTTGGCCTGAGCCGGGTGATGGCCGACGTGGCCCGTGAAGTGGTGGTGATGGTCGAGTCTGACAAGATCGGCCGCAAGATCCCAAACCTGGAACTGCCGTGGAGCAGCGTCCATACCCTTATTACCGATGATCGCTTGCCCCTTGAAGCTCGCGATCAGATTCAGGCCCGCGGCATCACTTTGATCTGCGCGGCTGTCAGCCAGGAGAAATAGCATGTGTGGAATTGTCGGCGCAGTAGCTGAACGGAATATCACAGCGATTTTGCTCGAAGGACTCAAGCGCCTTGAATACCGCGGCTACGACAGTGCCGGCGTGGCGGTCTACACCCAGGACGAGAAGCTTGAGCGCCTGCGTCGTCCGGGCAAAGTCAGCGAGCTGGAGCAAGCCTTGGCCGCGGAGCCGCTGGTCGGTCGCCTCGGCATCGCCCACACCCGCTGGGCCACCCACGGCGCGCCGTGCGAGCGTAACGCTCACCCACACTTCTCCGGCGACCTGGCGGTGGTGCACAACGGCATCATTGAAAACCACGAAGTCCTGCGCGAACAGCTCAAGGCCCTGGGTTATGTGTTCACCTCGGACACTGACACCGAAGTCATCGCGCACCTGCTGCAACACAAGCTCAAAGAGATTCCCGACCTGGCCGATGCGCTCAAGGCGACGGTCAAGGAACTGCACGGCGCCTACGGTCTTGCGGTCATCAGCGGACGGCAACCGGATCGCCTGGTGGCTGCACGCAGTGGCAGCCCGCTGGTGATCGGCTTGGGCTTGGGGGAAAACTTCCTCGCCTCCGACCAGTTGGCCCTGCGTCAGGTCACCGACCGTTTCATGTACCTGGAAGAAGGCGATATTGCCGATATTCGCCGCGACAGCGTGCAGATCTGGGACGTCAACGGCCACGCCGTCGAGCGTGAAGCCGTGCAGTATCGCGATGGCGCGGAAGCGGCCGAGAAGGGCGAGTTCCGTCACTTCATGCTCAAGGAAATCCACGAGCAACCGACCGTGGTGCAGCGTACCCTCGAAGGTCGCCTGAGCCAGAACCAAGTGCTGGTCCAGGCCTTCGGTCCCCAGGCCGCCGAGCTGTTCGCCAACGTGCGCAACGTGCAGATCGTTGCCTGTGGCACCAGTTACCACGCCGGCATGGTTGCCCGTTACTGGCTCGAAGAACTGGCCGGCATTCCGTGCCAGGTCGAAGTGGCCAGCGAGTTCCGCTACCGCAAGGTGGTGGTGCAGCCCGATACCCTGTTCGTGACCATTTCCCAATCCGGCGAAACCGCCGACACCCTGGCCGCGCTGCGCAATGCCAAGGAACTGGGTTTCCTCGCCAGCCTGGCCATCTGCAACGTCGGCATCAGTTCCCTGGTGCGCGAGTCGGACCTGACCCTGCTGACCCAGGCCGGTCGTGAAATTGGCGTGGCGTCGACCAAAGCCTTCACCACTCAGCTCGTGGGTTTACTGCTGTTGACCCTGTCCCTCGGCCAGGTGCGCGGCACCCTGGGCAAAGGCGTTGAAGCGGAATTGGTGGAAGAACTGCGTCGCCTGCCGACTCGCCTCGGTGAAGCCCTGGCCATGGACAGCACCGTGGAAAAAATCGCCGAGTTGTTCGCCGAGAAACACCACACCCTGTTCCTCGGCCGTGGCGCGCAGTTCCCGGTGGCGATGGAAGGGGCCCTGAAACTCAAGGAAATCTCCTACATCCACGCCGAAGCCTACCCGGCCGGCGAGCTCAAACACGGTCCGCTGGCGCTTGTGGATAACGACATGCCCGTGGTGACCGTGGCGCCGAACAACGAGCTGCTGGAAAAACTCAAATCCAACCTCCAGGAAGTGCGCGCCCGGGGCGGCGAGCTGATCGTCTTCGCCGACGAAAAGGCCGGCATGACCAACGGCGAAGGCACCCACGTGGTGCAGATGCCGCACATCCACGACATCCTCTCGCCGATCCTCTACACCATCCCGCTGCAACTGCTGTCGTACTACGTCGCCGTTCTCAAAGGCACCGACGTCGACCAGCCACGCAACCTGGCGAAGTCGGTGACGGTGGAGTGAGTTATCCACAGGTTGGATGAGTAAAAAAACAAAGCCCCTGATATCAGGGGCTTTGTATTTACTGATTCAGTGAAAACCTTTTCATTAAATTATTAGCCTATAGGCATACAAAATCTGTATTTATGTATGCCTATGGGCTATCTTTGTTATTATTTTGTATGCATATAGGCATACAAATAACAATTTATGTATGTCTATAGGCATACATAAAAGCTTGTATTGATAGCCTATAGGCGGTCAGAAAGGTGACTTATGCGTAGCTCGACGCTCAACAATTTGCGCTTAGCCCAGGTGGAAAGATCCCTTGAGCCATTACGGATACTACAAGGGAAAACGCCGCCTCCAGGTGGATGGCTGCGCTCGATTCGCGAATCTTTAGGAAGAACCATACGCAGTCAAGCTGCCTTGATGGGTTTAGCACCTGCGACGTTGCAAAAGTCGGAGCAATCAGAGGCGGATGACAGGATTACGCTTGGCCAATTGCGAAAATTGGCAGAGGGGTTGGATTGCGAGCTTGTCTACGCGTTGATCCCGAAGAAGCCTTTAAGAGACATGGTTGAGGAGCGTGCTGCATGGGTGGCCAGGAAAGAGGTCCTGGGCGTTTCACATATGATGGCGCTTGAAGACCAACGGCCCTCTGATTCATTTGTAGAACGCAAAATCGCTGAACGACGTCAAGAATTACTGGCAGGAGCCTGGACTCGACTATGGCGGTAGAACTGGAGCTGAAGCCCGGTCAGACTCCACTCGATCCGGATGAAGCGGCGGGCCTTAAACCAAGGCACATCAGTACTCAAGGCGAGCTTGATGAGTGGGAAGCGGAAAACTTGCTAAAGGCCAGGCAGTGGCTGGATCGCCAGAAGACACTGGATGTGCTTAACGAAGGTTTCTGTCGCGATCTTCACAAAAGAATGTTCAGTGATACCTGGAAATGGGCGGGTACGTTTCGCAAAACGGGGAAGAACATCGGATGTGACCCCGTTCACATTGCAGTCAATTTGAACCAACTTCTCGGTAATGTCGCTTATTGGGTGGAGCATGAGACCTTCCCTCTCGATGAAATTGCCGTTCGATTTCATCGCGATCTGGTTTGGATTCATCCTTTCCCTAACGGAAATGGTCGCCATGCTCGATACATGACCGATGCTCTCCTGCGTCAGTGCGGTTGTCCTGATTTTTCCTGGGGAAGTGGAAATCTGGTATCGACCCATGAGTTACGTAACAGCTATATCCAGTCTCTGCGTGCTGCCGATAAAGGTGATTTTTCCCCGCTGATGATCTTTGTCCGCAGTTGAAACGGGTGCGCTGGTCTCTGTGGATTTCAGGCAAACAAAAGCTCCTGATATCAGGGGCTTTTTTATGGACGGCTCAACACTCGCGGGCGACGCCATTGCCAAATCGTTCACGGTAAACAGACGGCGGCAGGCCGACGGTGTTGCGGAACGCCACGCGAAAACTCTCCACCGAGCGATAACCGCACAGGTGGGCGATGCGGGCGGTGCTGTGGTCCGTACTCTCCAGCAAGTCCCGGGCCCGGCTCAAGCGTTCTTGCTGTAGCCAGGCCTTGGGCGACAGCCCGGTGGTTTCGACGAAGCGCCGCAGGAAGGTGCGTTCGCTCATGGCCACCTGGCTGGCCATTTCGTTGACGCTCACGGGGTGGTCGAGGTGCTCGCGGGCCCATTGCAGGACACGGTTCAGTTCACTGCGCGGGGATTTGCTCACCGGGGCGACGATGAATTGCGACTGGCCGCCGGTGCGCTGCGGCGCCATCACCAGGCGCCGCGCCACGGCATTGGCGATGTGGGTGCCGAAATCCCGGGCGATCAAGTGCAGGCACGCGTCAATCCCGGCGGCGCTGCCGGCCGAGGTAATCAGTTGCCCGGCGTCGACGTACAGCACGTTGGGGTCGACCTTGATCAGCGGGAAACGCTCGGCCAACTCATCGGCGTATTGCCAGTGGGTGGTGGCCGTTTCTCCATCGAGCAGGCCCGTGGCGGCCAGGACAAACACCCCGGAACAGATCGACAACAACCGCGCCCCTCGGGCATGGGCGTTGCGCAACGCTTGCAACAGCGCTTCGGGCGGGGCTTCGTGGCGGCTGCGCCAGCCGGGGATGATGATGGTCTGCGCGCTGTCGAGCTGTTCCAGGCCGGCGTCGACACTGATGTGCAAGCCGCCCAGTGCCGACATCGGGCCCGCGTCGACGGCCACGATCTGGCAGCTGTACCAAGGCACATCGAGTTCCGGGCGCGGCAGGCCGAAGATTTCCAGGGCGATGCCAAACTCGAAAACGCAGAGGTCTTTGTAAACCAGGATGGCCACTGTTCCGGGGTGCGGGTGCATAGGCTGCGAAGCTACCGATGAGTGTTGTCTGCTGCACTGTAGCCGACCTTGTCGGTGCGACCCAACTGCTCCGCGCGGCGGCGCTGAGCGGGTTCCAGATGATGCATTTGCGCGCTGACTGCAAGCGGCCCTTGCCGACATCACCACCGGGCCATTACCTTCTGCCCACACGTGGTGATCAAGGTGCGGTCGATGGACAGGTTTCAGGAAATGCAGGTCTTCACCGCCGTCGCCCAGGAACAGGGTTTTTCGGCGGCGGCGCGGCGCCTGGGGATGTCGGCGGCCAGCGTCACCCGCGCGGTGGCGGCGCTGGAGCAGCGCATCGGCACCTTGTTGCTGATCCGCACTACCCGCAGCGTCAACCTGAGCGAGGCTGGCCAACGCTACCTGGAAGACTGCCGGCGGATTCTCTCCGAAGTGCAGGAGGCCGAGGACTCGGCGGCCGGCAGCCATGCCCAGCCCCGTGGGCAACTGACCATTACCGCACCGGTCCTGTTTGGCGAGTTGTTCGTCACGCCGGTGATGGTCGACTACCTGGAGCATTTCCCGGAAGTCAGCATCAACGCACTGTTGCTTGATCGCACGGTGAGCATGATCGAAGAGGGCGTCGACGTGGCGGTGCGCATCGGTGAACTGCCCGACAGCAACCAGCATGCGATCCGGGTTGGCGAGGTGCGCCGGGTGATTTGCGCCTCTCCGGATTTCCTGACCCGCCACGGCCGCCCGCAACGCCCGGAAGACCTGACCCAGGCGTCGGTGGTGGCCACCTCGTCCATCGGCCAACTGCGCACCTGGACGTTTCAGGACAACGGCGAACCCTTGAGCGTGCGTCCGGAACCACGACTGGTCGTGACCGCTAATCAGGCCGCGATCAACGCGGCGGCGTCGGGGTTGGGCTTTACCCGAGTGTTGTCGTATCAGGTGGCGAGCAAGGTCGCGGCGGGTGAGTTGGAGATCGTCCTGGCCGCGTTCGAACTGCCGCCGCTGCCGATTCACGTGGTGTATCAGGGCGGGCGCAAGGCGCCGGTGCGGGTGCGTAGTTTTGTCGACTTCGTGGTGAAGGCGCTGCGTGAGCATCCGAACTTGAACGTCTGAGGGTTATTGCTCCAGATGAAATAATGGTTTGCGTTTGATGGTTATTCTCCTCTTTTACTCGCCGAGGGAAGATAGCTCCATCGGCACCGACCTACCCCTTGGACGGCGCCACAACCTAGTGGAGACGACCATGCACGCCATCAAATTCTACGATTTCCCTCGTTCCGGCCACGCTCACCGTGTGGAGCTGATGCTGTCGCTGCTGCAACTGCCGACCGAAAACATCTTCGTCGACCTGGCCAAAGGCGCGCACAAACAGCCTGAATACCTGGCCCTGAACGCGTTCGGCCAAGTGCCGGCGATCGATGACGGCGGTGTGGTGCTGGCTGACTCCACCGCAATCCTGGTGTACCTGGCAACGAAATATGGCAACGGTCGCTGGTTGCCGACTGATCCCGTCGGTGCGGCCCGTGTGCAACGCTGGTTGTCGGTGGCCTCAGGCCAAATCGCCACCGGCCCGGCCCGTGCCCGGCTAATCACGGTATTCGGCGCGTCCTACAACGCTGAAGAAGTGATCGCTCAGTCCCACACCTTGCTCAAGGTGATTGACCAGGAACTGGCCAACTCCGATTTCCTGGTGGGCAACGAGCCGACCATCGCTGACGTCGCCGGGTACAGCTACATCGCCCATGCTCCTGAAGGCAATGTCTCGCTGGACGACTACGCCAACGTGCGCGCCTGGCTGGCCCGTATCGAAGCCTTGCCCGGCTTCGTCGGCATGCCCCGCACTGTCGCCGGCTTGCAACTGACTGCCTGATCGTCGCGGCCCGATTTCCTCGGGCCGCTTTCACTGTGCTGACGCAGGGGAGTACCGCAATGGACCATTCACCGTGGCATGCCGGCGAAAAACAGTTGCAGGAACACGTGGGTGTCGCCGAGCGGATGGAAGCCTTCGGGCGTCGAGTGATTCGCAGCGAAATGCCCGACCAGCACCGCCAGTTCTATCAGCAGTTGCCCTTTATGTTGTTCGGCGCGGTGGATGCCCAAGGCAATCCGTGGGCGAGCATTCTCGACGGACCGGTGGGGTTTGCCCATTCGCCCACGCCTACAGCGTTGCAGTTCGACCGCTTGCCAGCGGCGGATGATCCCGCCCAACTGGCACCGGGCGCGGCGATTGGTCTGTTGGGCATCGAGTTGCATACCCGGCGGCGCAATCGCCTGAACGGCCGGATCACCTCGGTCTCGGACAGCGGGTTGCAAGTGGCGGTGGACCAAGCGTTCGGCAACTGCCCGCAGTACATCCAGTTGCGTCAGTTTCAAACGGTGCCGCTCAGCGATCCGCTGACGCGTCCGCCGCAGCACCTCGAAAGCCTGGATGCGGCGGCTAGCAACATGATCGCCCAGGCGGACACCTTTTTCGTCGCCAGTTATGTCGATGTCGACGGCCAACGCTCGGTGGATGTGTCCCATCGCGGCGGTCAGCCTGGCTTTGTCGAAGTCGACGGCGATTGCCTGACGATCCCGGATTTTGCCGGCAACCTGCATTTCAACACCTTGGGCAACTTGCTGCTCAACCCCCGTGCCGGTTTGCTGTTTATCGATTTTTACAGTGGTGACCTGCTGCAGTTGAGCGGGCGCACCGAAATCATTCTTGACGGCCCTGAGATCAACGCCTTCCAGGGCGCCGAACGGCTGTGGAAGTTTCACGTGGAACATGTGGTGCGCCGCCCGGCGGCGTTATCGTTGCGCTGGCGCTTCGATGGCATGTCGCCCACCAGCCTGCTGACCGGCAACTGGGAGCAAGCCCACGCGCGTTTGCAGGCCGAAGCCTTGGGCAACCGTTGGCGGCCCTTGCGCGTGGCGCGGGTCGAGAGGGAAAGCCAGAACATCCGCTCGATCTATCTCGAGCCTGCTGACGACGCCGGTTTGCCGGTGTTCAAGGCCGGGCAGCATTTGCCCGTGCGGTTCACCCTGGACGGTGAGTTGTACATTCGCACCTACAGCGTCTCGAGTGCGCCGTCGGACGGCTTCTTCCGCATCAGCGTCAAGCGTGACGGGCGGATCTCCGGGCATCTGCATGAGCAGATCAAGGTCGGTGACTTGATCGAAGCCCGGGCGCCACAAGGCCATTTCACCGTCGCCGTCGAAGAACGCCGGCCGTTGGTGCTGCTGGCCGCCGGTGTCGGTGTCACGCCGTTACTGTCGATGCTGCGGGAAGTCGTCTACCAGGGGCGGCGTACCCGGCACATCCGCCCGACGTGGTTTCTGCAAAGTTCGCGAACCCTGGCCGACCAGCCGTTTCGCGCCGAGCTGGATCACTTGCTCGAAGGCGCCGAAGAGTCGGTTCATGTGCTGCGTCTGCTGAGCCAGCCGGAAGCGGAGGCGGTGAAAGGTGAGGATTACGATGTCGCCGGGCGCATCGACGCCAACTTGCTCAGGGCCCTGGCCGATGTCACCGACCTCGACGAAGTGGACTTTGTGCTCTGTGGCCCCGGCGCTTTTACCCAGGGACTGTACGACGCGTTGCTCGAACTGGACGTGCGCGACGGGCAGATTCATGCCGAAACTTTCGGCCCTTCCACCCTGCGCCGAGTACCGGATGCGGATGCCGTGGTGCTCGATCAACCGCCAGCGGCCACTGTTTCGGTACCGGTGATGTTCGACCGTTCGGCCAAGGAAGCACGCTGGCAACCCGAGGGTGGCAGTCTGCTGGAACTGGCGGAAAGCCGTGGCTTGCAACCGGAGTTCAGCTGCCGTGGCGGTTCTTGTGGCACCTGTTCGACGCGCCTGATCAGCGGCCAGGTGCATTACCCACTGCCACCGGCGGAAATGCCGGATGCCGGGCAAGTGTTGATCTGCTGCGCCGTGCCGGCTCAAGGGTCGCCGACCCTGGTGCTGGATTTGTGATCCCTGAAGCGTTTGTTCCCCGTCGATCAGGCGTAGGACAAGGATTTCTCTTCCAGCAGTTCCTGGTACAGCGCGTTCCACTTGCGGCCCATTTCGTCGGCGGTGAATAGCTGCCGATAGCGGGCCTCGGCCTTGCGGCCCATTTGCGCCGCCAGCGTGGGGTTGTCCCATAAGGTGCGCATCGCTTCACGAAAGGCCAGGGGATTGCTCGGCGGCACCACCAGCCCGGTTTCGTTGTGGATGTTGATGTAGCTGGTGCCGGTGCCGATTTCGCTGGAGATCATCGGTTTGCCGTACATCGCCCCTTCCAGCAGGGAAATGCCAAAGGCCTCGGAGCGCAGGTGCGACGGGAACACGATGGCGTAGCTCAGCTCCAGCAGCGCGACTTTGTCTTCGTCGCCGAGACGGCCAAGGAAGTGCAGATTGCGCAGACCCAGCGCCTGAGCCTGGGCGTGCAATTCCACCTCCAGCGGCCCGGCCCCGACAATCACCACCGGGTAATCGACGTCCTTTAGGGCGTCGAGCAGGATATGCAAACCCTTGTAGTAGCGCATCACGCCGACGAACAGGAAAAACTTGTCGCCCAGGCGTTGGCGCCAATGGTCCATGCGCGCCGCGTCGGGCTGTGGATAACCGGCCTTGTTCAAACCGTAGGGAATCACCCGGGTCTTGTCCTGGAATTGTTGCAGCACATCGCTGGTGTGCAGGTAATTGGGCGACGCGGCGACAATTCGGTCGGCACTCGCCAGGAAGCGATTCATCAGCGGGCGGTAGAGTTTGAGCAGGTGCTTCTGGCGGATGATGTCCGAGTGATAGGTCACCACACTCGGTTTGTTCATCCCGCTGAAAAAATGCACGAGATCCATGTACGGCCAGGGGAAGTGGTAATTGACCACGTCCGCTTCCGCCGCCAACTCGCGAAACTGTTTGAAGACGCTGTAGGAGAACCCGGTGGACGCAAACTGGATGTCCAGCCTGGCGCGATGCACGCGATGCTGGCCGACCTGGACCACCGTGGGCGTCGGGTCGGCGCTCAACGTCAGGACCTGGCCTTCAATGCCGTGCGGCACACCACTTTCGCAGAGCTGGAAGATCACCTGTTCGATGCCTCCCATGGAATCGGGCAGGTATGTCTTGAAGAAATGTAAAACGCGCATTCAACCTCCCAAGACCTGGCGATAGGCGCTGGCCGTGACTTTGGCGCAGCGCTCCCAGGAAAAAAGCCCGGCCTGTTGCAGCCCGGCTTCGCGGCATGCCCGCCAATGCTGTGGATCGTCCACCAGACGGACCATGGCGTCGCGCAGGCCAACGACATCCTCCGGTTCGATGTAATTGCCCGCCGCGCCGGCGACCTCGGGCATGGCCGAGCGATCGCTGACAATCACCGGCGTGCCGCTGGCCATCGCTTCCAGGACCGGCAAGCCGAAACCCTCATACAGCGACGGAAAAATCAGCGCCCGTGCGCCGCTGAGCAATTGCGCGAGTTGTTCGTCGGGCAGGTAGCCCAGCAGGCACACGTGGCCGCTGGCCAAGGCCTTGGGCAATTCGTCGCCCAGTTGCTCACGCTGCCAACCGGCCATGCCGGCGATCAACAGGGGACAGCGCTGGCGCAGACTGTCCGGCAACAAGGCGTGGGCTTGCAGCGCCAGGGTCAGGTTTTTACGTGGTTCCAGGGTGCCGACACACAGGAAATACTCGCCGGCCTCGACCGCGTGGGCCTTGAGCACCTCATCGATGGTCTCGGGTGCCCGGGGATGAAAGCGGGTCGCCACGCCCAGCGGCGCGACGACGAAGCGCTCGGCCGGCAAGCCGAAATGCTGTTGCGCTTCGTCGGCAATGTATTGCGAGTCGGTGAGGATCAACTGCGCCTGGTCCATGCCTTGGGCCAGACGCCGCTCGATTTCCCGCAATCGCGCCAGGGGTTGGGTCTGCGGATAGTGCACGTGAGTCAGGTCGTGCAGGGTGATCAGGGTCGGCCCGTCGAATGCCAGCGGCCACAGGCTGGGCTCGTGATAAAGGTCAAAAGCCTGAGCGTTGCCCTGGTCAAAGCGCTTCTGCTCCAGCCAGCGCCGCGCCTGGTAGGCACCCGGTATCTGCCGCAGCAGCGGGGTCAGGCGCGCGTAACCGGGCAGGGCGGCGGGTGGCAGGGCGTTGCTCCAGCCCCAGCCGTGGAACAGCGATAGCTCGACATCCGGCTCGTGCGCCAAGGCGTTGACCAACTCGGCGACGTAGTGGCCGATGCCGGTGCGCGGGGCCTGGAGAATTCTCGCGTTAAGGGCAATGCGCATGCTGCCTCGCTTCGCTCGTCGCGTCGTGCAACACATGGTGCAGGGTGCGTTCGACCATTTGCGCGCTGGCTTCACGCCAGCCGATCCATTGCCAATCGGCCACATTGCGCGTGGCCGGGAAGTGCCCACTGCGCTCGAAGTCGCCCACCAGGTCCGCCAGGCTTTGCGGGTCGGCCAGGTCGAAGTAGGCCATGAACTCGCCGCCAATCTCGCGGAAGATGGGAATGTCGCTGCCCATGGCCGGCAGGCCCCGCTGCATGGCTTCCACCAGCGGCAGGCCGAAGCCTTCGACGTAGGACGGAAACACCAGGGCCCGGGCGTGGGAATAGGCGTGTTCGAGGCTGGTGTCGCTGAGGTCGTTGAACATGAACAACTGGCGGTTCAACTGCGGATGTTTGCGCACCCGCGCCAGCAGCGCGTCGCACTTCCAGCCGATGCGGCCGGCGATGCACAGCCGGGCCCGGGAGCCTGCGGCCCAGGCGCGTTCGAATGCATCCAGCAGGTAATCGTGGTTCTTGCGCGGTTCGATGGTGCTGACCATCAGAAACACCGGGTCCGGGGTTTCAAACACGCTCGTCAACTTCGGCTCGACCCGCGCATCGGCGTGCTGCAGGTCCAGCTCCGACCCGAGGTGGAAGTAATCGAACCAGCGCGCATTGGCGTCGGTTGGGCCGAGTCGACGGGTCACCTCTTCGCGGACCTGATCGCGCACCGTGGCCGAGATGGCGACGAAGCCGTCGGCCGCGTGGGCGATCCAGTCGAACCAATGGTTGAAGATCTGCACCAGCCGGGTGTCGTAGAACTGCGGATGGGTCAGCGGAATCAAGTCATAGATCACCGAGACGATGCCCACGCCGTCGCGCTTGAGCTGTTCGGCCAAGTGAAAGAAATCCGCGTGCCAGGACGAATCCAGCAGCACCAGTTGATCACCCGGTTGGTGGGCCAGCGGCACGCAGCGCTTGGCCATTTGCTTGCGGTTGATCAGGCCGATGATCCGCAGTGGCACACTGAACAGGGCCAGGGCGGCGGGCCGGTAGAGCGCGTACAAGGCGCCGCGCAGCAGCGCTGACGAACAACGTTGTTGCAGGCGTTGCTGCGCTTCCCAGACGCGGTGGCTCAAACGCTCCAGGCGTGCGCCGAAGGTGGTCAAGGCGTTGTAGATCGGCGCGTCTGGCGGTGTCAGGCGCAGCACGCGGTAGAGTTTGCCCTTGAGCATCACCACCGGCAGGCACGGCACGCCGTCGACGCTGTCGGGCAATTGGTTGATGACGTTGCGCACCACCCGTTGAATCCCCGAGTTGACCTGGGGGTGTTCGAATACGTAGGTGCATTCCACCAACAGCCGGGTCATGGCAAACGCTCCGGGACCGGTGTTTCGGCCGAGCGGGTGATGCTGGTTTTCGCCCCCAGCCAGGCGCAGCCGACGAAATCTTCGCGACGATTGTTGATTACGTGGAACACCAGGCCGTAATCGCGCCATTCGAAATTGCGGTCCAGGTGCGAGTCCAGCCGCGACAGGCTCAGCGCCACGGAATAATTGCCCTTGCCCAGGCCCATGACGAACGCAAAGCGGTAGGTGATGCGCTCGCCGGCCTTGAGCTCGACCAGCGCCTGATTCTGGCGGTGGGTGTTGATCCCGTACATGGCCTGGCCCAGGCGATCCTTGATCATGAAACCCAGTACCAGTCGCTCGATGTCCTGGCGCACTTCGACCTGCACTTCCAGTACTACCGCCTGGCCGACTTCGGCGGCGTCGATGGAGCGCTCGCGCTCATCAAGCAGGCGCACGCTGAGGATGGCCGCTTCACCGGTGCCCGATATGGTCTGCACCTGGCCGCCGGGGAGGGTTTCCTGGCGCACCGTCTGGCCTTCACGTTCCGCCAGCAGGGCATTGTAGTAATCCATGACTTCTTCGGGCTTGCCGTGCAGGGCCATGCGGCCGTTTTCCAGGAGGATCGCCGTGTCGCAGATCGACTGGATGGCCGAGCGATCATGGGACACGATCAACAACGTGGTCCCGGCCTTACGGAAGCTGCGGATGCGCTCGAAGCTTTTGTGCTGGAAGTAGGCATCGCCCACCGACAAGGCTTCGTCGACAATCAGGATGTCCGGGCGCCGGGCCGTGGCCACACTGAACGCCAGGCGCATCTGCATGCCGCTGGAGTAGGTGCGGACCGGGTGGTCAATGGCCTCGCCAATTTCCGCGAACGCTTCGATGGCCGGCATCAGGGCGTCGATCTCTTCGAGGTGCAGGCCCAGTAACTGCCCGGCCATCACCGCGTTTTGCCGGCCGGTGAAATCCGGGTGAAAACCCATGCCCAGTTCCAGCAGGGCGGCGACCTTGCCTTGCAACTCGATGCGGCCGCAGGTCGGTTGGGTGGTGCCGGTGATCATCTTCAGCAAGGTGCTCTTGCCGGCGCCGTTGACCCCGACAATGCCCACGGCCTGGCCGGGGGCGATCTCGAAATCGATGTCTTGCAGGACCCAGTGCTGACGATGGCGCGGCGGCGAAAACGGAATCAACCATTCCGCCAGGCGACTCCAGCGCGTGGGGTATTGTTTGTAGGCCTTGCCCAGGCCGGTGACCCGGATATGTCCCATCAGAGTTCATCCACCATTTCGCCGACCCGCTGGCGAAACAGGCGCAAGCCGATCAGGCAGAACAGCACGCCGATCACCAGGGCCGGCAGCAACGAGCTCCACACCGGCCATTGGCCGTAGAGGAACAGATTCTGGTAGGCGCCTATCAGGTTGGTCATGGGGTTGAGCTGCAACAGGTGCTGGATCGGCTCGGGCAGGATGCTCAGCGGGTACACGATCGGCGTCAGCCAGAACCAGAATTGCAGGCAAATGGCGAAGAACTGTCCGACATCGCGGAAGAACACGTTGAGTACGCCAAGGATCATCCCCAACCCGGCGCAGAACAGCATTTGCAAGGCCAGCAGCGGAATCAGCGCCAGCAATGCCAGGCCCGGCAAGCGCCCGGTGATCAGCAGGAAGCCGAGAAACAGGCCGATGATGATGGCGAAGTTGATGCCGGCATTGAGTAACACGATCACCGGCAGGCAGATGCGCGGGAAGCTGATTTTCTTCAGCAGGTTGGCGTTTTCCAGAAACATGTTCTGGCTGCGCAGGGTGATTTCCGAGAACAGGCCCCAGGTCAGCAGGCCGGCGCACAGGTAAATGCTGTACGCCATGCCATCGTCGACCCCCGGCAGGCGCGCGCGCATGACGTGGGAAAACACCACGGTGTAGACGACGATCATCGACAGCGGGTTGAGCACCGTCCACAGGGCACCGAACAACGAATTGCGGTAACGCGCTTGGAACTCTCGCTTGACGCTGCCGAGGATGAAGCCCCGGTAGTCACGCAGCGAGCGGAACAGGGAAAGCAGCATTCAATCGGTCCTGCCGTATTGGTCTTCGAAGCGCACGATATCGTCTTCGCCGAGGTATTCGCCGCTTTGCACTTCGATGATCACCAGGTCGATCACCCCGGGGTTTTCCAAGCGATGCTTGTGGCCGGCGGCAATAAACGTGGACTCATTCTTCGCCACCAGGTGCGTGCCGGTGCCATTGTTGGTGACCTTGGCCATGCCCTCGACGACTACCCAGTGCTCGTTACGGTGGTGGTGCATTTGCAGCGACAACTTGGCGCCGGGCTTGACTACGATACGTTTGATCTTGAAGCGCGGACCTTCCTCGAGCACGGTGTAGGTGCCCCAAGGGCGGCTGACGGTCCGGTGCAGGCGATAGGCTTCGTGCTGTTTGTCCTTGAGTTGCTTGGCGACCCGCCGTACATCCTGGGCGCGGTCGGCGTGGGCGACCAACACCGCGTCGGCGGTGTCGACGATGATCAGGTTATCGACGCCGACCGTGGCCACCAGGCGATCGGTCTGCACGAAATTGCCGTGGCTGTCGATGAACACCGCATCGCCACTGGCGCGGTTTTGCTGGGCATCCGCCGGGACCAGCGCTGCCACGGCGTTCCACGAGCCGATGTCACTCCAGTCGAAGGCAGCGGGCACCACGACGACTTTGTCCGACAGCTCCATCACCGCGTAGTCGATGGAAATGTCCTGGATCTCGGCAAACAGCGCGCTGTTGAGTTCCTGTTGCAGGCAGCCGCCGGCGTCCACCGCCGGACTCTCCAGGAGACACATCCGGGCCTGTTCCAGCAACTGCGGGGCGTGGATTTGCAGCTCGGCCAGCAGGGTGGCGACGGAGAAACAGAACATGCCCGAGTTCCACAGGAACTGACCGCTTTCCAAGTAATGGGTCGCGGTTTCGAGGTCGGGTTTTTCGACGAAGCGTTGCACCTTGGCCGCGCCCTGGTCGTCTAGCGGGGCACCGGCCTCGATATAGCCGAAACCGGTTTCCGGCGCGGTCGGCACCACGCCAAAGGTCACCAGGTACCCGGCCTTCGCCAGGCGCACCGCATGGGTCACGGACGCTTGCAGCGCCTGTTCATCGAGGATCAAGTGATCGGCCGGCATCACCACCATGATCGCGTCGTCGCCGTGTTCGGCCTGGACCGCGAGGGCAGCCGCCGCAATCGCCGGCGCAGTGTTACGGCCCGTGGGTTCGAGCAGGAAATGCCCGCGATGGCGCGTCAGCCCGGCATCCTGGTAGTGATCCTTGCTCTGGAAGTAGTAGTCGCGGTTGGTCACGGTGACGATGTCGCCTCGACCGTCGAGCAACCCCGCGGCGCGTCGATAGGTCTTGCCCAGCAGCGTCTGGCCATCGGGCAGGACCATGAACGGCTTGGGCTGGCCCTCACGCGAGACCGGCCACAATCTTGTCCCGGCACCGCCGGAGAGAATCACGGGAATGAGCATGGCCTACTCCTTGGCGACGCGTTTCATGTCCGCATCCATCATCATGCGGATCAGGGTGTCCAGGTCGGTCTTGGGTTTCCAGCCCAGCACCCGCAGGGCCTTGGCCGGGTTGCCGAGCAGAACGTCGACTTCCGCCGGACGGAAGAACGCCGGGTCGACTTTGACGAAATCGCGGTAATCCAGGCCCACGTGTTCGAATGCGATCTGGCACATCTCACGCACGGTGGTGGTAACGCCGGTGGCGACGACGAAATCGTCAGGCTTGTCCTGTTGCAGCATCAGCCACATGGCCTCGACGTAATCGCCGGCAAAGCCCCAGTCGCGTTTGGCGTCAATGTTGCCCAGGCGCAGTTCCAACTGCTTGCCCTGCTTGATGCGGGCGGCGGCGTCGGTGACTTTGCGGGTGACGAATTCAATGCCGCGCAGGGGCGATTCATGGTTGAACAAAATCCCGCTGCTGGCGTGCAGGTTGAAGCTCTCGCGGTAATTGACGGTGATCCAGTGGCCGTACAGCTTGGCCACGCCGTAAGGGCTGCGTGGGTAGAACGGGGTATTTTCATCCTGTTGCTCGGCCTGGATCAGGCCGAACATTTCGCTGGTGGACGCCTGGTAGAACCGAGTGTGCGGGCTGAATTGGCGAATCGCTTCGAGCAGGTGCGTCACGCCGAGGCCATCGACGACACCGGTGATGATCGGCTGATCCCAGGACGCGGCGACAAAGCTTTGCGCGGCGAGGTTGTACACCTCGTCCGGCGCCGACTTGATCACGGCACGTTGCACTGAACTGCCATCGGCCATGTCGCCATCGAGGTAGACGATGTCCGCTTCCACCCCCATCTCGCGCAGGCGCCAGCGCGAATCGCTGCTGCGCCGGGCCACCAGGCCGTGGACCTTGTAGCCTTTGTCGAGTAGCAACTTAGCCAGATAAGCGCCGTCCTGGCCGGTGATCCCTGTGATCAATGCACTTTTTGTCATTCTTGTTCTACCCGTGTCTCCCAGTCGGACAAGATCGCCCGCAGGGATTGTTGTGTTGTTATCGCAGGCGTCCAGTCGGTGCTCTGTTGCAGCTTGGCAGGGCTGCCACAGACTCGACGCTGTTCTGCACGGCGCAGGCGCGCCGGGTCTTGAACCAGTTGCAGGTCGACCTGCGCGAGGTCGGCCAATTGTTCGATCAGGCCGCGAATGCTCTGCTCGACCCCCGAGCAAATGTTGTAGACCTGTCCCGGCTCGCCTTGCGCCAGCAGCGCCAGGTAGGCCGACACCACATCGCCGACGTCGAGGAAGTCACGGGTGACGTCGATGTCACCGACTTCCAGTTGGGGCGATTGCAGGCCGCGTTTGATCCGGTTGATCTGGCGTGCGGCGCTGGCGATCACAAAGCTGTCTTTCTGCCCGCTGCCGATGTGATTGAAGGGGCGGGCAACCATCACCGGCCAGCCTTCGCTCATGCCCCATTGCAGGCTCAGCAGTTCGGCGGCGACTTTGCTCACGGCGTAGGGATTGCGCGGCGCGGGCGGTTGCGATTCGCTGATCGGCAGTTGGCTTTCACTGACTTGACCATAGACGTCGCCGGAGCTTACGTACAGGAAGGTACCGCTGAAACCTCGGGCCTTGAGCGCTTGCAGCAGGTTCAGGGTGCCCAGCAGATTGACCTGAAGGGTGCGCGCCGGATCGCGAAAGGCTTCGGGCACGAACGTTTGGCCGGCGAGGTGGATCACCGCATCGGGGCATTCGGGCCACAGTGCTTCGAGGGTATTGGGCTGGCAGAGATCATAGGCGGACGCGGCAGGCAGCAAATTCCAACCCGAGTCGTCAGCCTTCAGACGGGATTGGAGGTGACGTCCTACGAATCCATTCAGACCCGTGACAAACAGACGCTTTTTCAAACAGCGGCCCCTTTAAGCGTAAAACTCCTGCCACTCCCCTCAGGCTATATCGAGGTTATTCGAGCAATTTCTGTAAGACAAAAAACAGAAATTCAAGGCGAAGTTATTGTTGTAGTTGTTTGGCTGCCAATCTGTGCCAATTACGCCGCAAATTCAACCGGACAAACCGTGACCGGTCAGTTCTCGTTTTTATTGATGCCCGGCGGTTCCCGAACCGCCAGCGGATGTGTTTAGAATGCCCTTCGTCACGTTTTGCCCCGGTGCTTGCAGCTTAGTTCAGAACCCGGCAAATCTGACCACTAAAACAAGAACGTAGACGGCCTTGCAGACGAAAGAAGCGTGCGGGTGATTCCGGCCTTTATACGTCGCTCGATCGTCATAGCGTGGGGCTGCCGAAACGGCGGCTTCACCGTGGAACGCGATGAATTTCATTCTTTATTCAGACGTCAACGACAGCTCCATCAGCCAGAGCCTTGGCCGGCCCGAATACAGTTACTACTTCGTGCTCAAAGCCTATCGTCCGGTGCTCGAAAGCCTGGGCCGGGTGCATGTGGTGGCGACCGTTGCCGAGGTTGACCCGCTCTATCGGCAGTTGTCGGCAACGGGCGAAGACTGCTTGTTCATCTCCTTCACCCCGCCACAGAACACCGCGACCGACCTGGCCTGTCCCACTTTGTGCGTGGTGGCGTGGGAGTTTGAAACCATCCCCGCCGAGCACTGGGACAACGATCCTCGACAGAACTGGACCCACCTGCTGGCGCGCCAGGGGCGGGTCATCACCCTGTCGAGCCACACCGCCCGGGCGATTCGCAAGGCGATGGGCGAAGATTTCCCGGTGCTGGTGCTGCCCACCCCGATCTGGGAAAACTACACGGCGATTCGCGCCCGACATCGTCGTCTACCGGTCAACCCTGGCTCCATGCTGGAGATCAAGGGTTGCCTGCTCGACAGTCGCAACCTGATCCTCAGCCCCGACTCATTGATCGAACCGCCGCTGACCGAAGAGCAGCAGGCCGCGCTCGACGCGCTGCGGCCGCCGCCCTTGACCTTAAAGCGCCGCTTCGTGATCGCCCGGCATTTCCTGCGGCTGTGGGCGCTGGATCTTGGCCACGAGCAGGCGATACCGGTGCATCGCACGCACTTTTTGAGCCGCTGGTATTGGGAAGGATTGCGCGATCTGTTTTCCGAGCGCACCCATGCTCGCATCGCCCAGTATCTGCCCGCGATTGCCGGGCCGCAGTCGCTGCTGGCGCATAAGCCGCCGCCGATGGATCTGCCGGAAGTCGGCGGCCAGGCCAGGACCCAGGTCGATGGCGTGGTGTACGTCACGGTGTTCAATCCCGATGATGGCCGCAAAAACTGGCATCAACTGATCAGTGCGTTTTGCTGGGCGTTTCGCGATACCGAGGACGCGACCCTGATCCTGAAGATCACCCAGAACGACCTCAGCGTGTACTACGCCGAACTGATGGGCCTGCTGGCGCAACTGGCGCCTTTCGCCTGCCGGGTGCTGGTGATGCACGGTTACCTCGACGACCCGCAATATGCCCGGCTCTACCAGGCGGCAAGTTTCTACGTCAACGCCTCGCACGGCGAAGGCCTGTGCCTGCCGTTGATGGAGTTCATGGCCTGCGGCAAGCCGGTGATCGCGCCGAAGCATACCGCGATGGAAGACTACATCGACGAGGACGTGGCGTTTATCGTGGCCTCCAGTGAAGAACTGACGGCCTGGCCCCAGGACACGCGCATCCTCCTGCGCACCCGCCGTCATCGCCCGGACTGGGGTTCGCTCAAGCGCGCCTATGAAGACAGCTATCGCATGGCCAAGTCGCAACCCGAGGCGTATCAGCGCATGTCCGAGGCCGCCATTGAGCGGATGCGCGGCTACTGCGCGTTCGCTCCGGTGCAACAACGCCTGGTCGACTTTTTCGAGTTAGCGCCGCGCCCTTCAACCCCGGCGGCTGTGACGGACGACGCCTCATGCTGATCATCATTCATTCGGAAACCAACCAGCGCACCATCGCGCAGAACCTGGGGCGCTCGGAGTACAGCTATTACTTCGTGCTCAAGGAATATCGCCCAGTGCTGGAGCGCCTGGGGCGGGTGGTGGAGGTCGATGATCCGCAGACCGAAGTCGACGCCCTATACCTCGATTGCCTGGCCCGGGGCGAAGAATGCGTGTTTCTCTCGTTCTCGCCGCCGCATCGCACCCCGATCCACCTGGCGTGCCCGACCTTGCCGGTGTTTGCCTGGGAATTCAGCAGCATTCCCAATGAGCCCTTTGCCGGCGAGCCGCGCAACGATTGGCGCACGGTGCTCAACGCCACCGGTGCCGCGATCACCCATTCCACCTACACCGTCAACGCCGTGCGCGAGGCCATGGGGGCGGACTACCCGATCGTCGCCGTGCCCGCGCCGGTCTGGGACCGCTTCGCCACTCGCCGCGCCGCGCTGCACCAGGCGACCCTGCAACAGCCGGTGCGGCTGACGCTCAAGGGCATGCTGGTGGACACCCGGCAACTGGACCTGCGCGCCTTCGGCCCGGCGCATTTGCGCGCGGGCATCGGCATCGACTTCAAGGCGCCCATCCGCGAACGCGAGCTTGTGCTCGACGGCGTGGTCTACAGTTCGGTGTTTACGCCCCGTGACGGGCGCAAGAACTGGGAAGACATGATCAGCGCCTTTTGCGAAACCTTCCGCGAAATCGACGACGCGACCTTGGTGCTCAAGCTGACGCACCACGATGCCGAGGAAGCGCTGACCGACATTCTTCACCACCTGTATAAAAACCAATCCCATCGCTGCCGCATCGTGTTGATCCACGGCTACCTCGCCGACCCGGACTACGAGCGCCTGGTGCAGGCCACCCACTACGTGGTGAACACCTCCTACGGCGAAGGCCAGTGCCTGCCGCTGATGGAATTCATGTCTTGCGGCAAGCCCGCGGTAGCCCCGCGCACCACGGCGATGATCGATTACCTGGATGCCGACAACGCGTTCATCATCGATTCCAACGATGAGCTGACCGCGTGGCCCCACGACCCACGCAAGGCTTACCGTACCTTGCGCTACGCCATCAGTTGGGCGTCGTTGTGCAAGGCGTACCGCGCCAGTTATGAGGTGGCCAAGCAGGATGCCGAACGCTACGAGCGCATGTCCGCGCACGCGGTGGATAGCCTGCAAGCCTTTTGCAGCCAAGCGGTGGCTGAACAGCGGTTGCAGGATTTTTTCAGCGGCCTCTTTGCTGCCCGTCAAACACTGGTTCTGGAAACCCCTCAAGCATGATCGGCTCCTGGCTAAAACGTGTTTTTTCGCCGCCGGTCTCCACGGCCGTTCTGGCCCGCGAACCGATTGCGCCACCGCCCGCTCCGGCTCCGCTGTCACCCCGTGACGTCGGCCTGCATGATGCGGTCCTCGATGGCTGGTTCCTCAATGACAGTGGCGAATTGCTCAAAGGCTTTGCCATTGGTACCGACGACACCCTGCTGGATGTGGGGTGCGGCGAAGGCGGAGCGACCCTGTTTGCAGTGCGCCAAGGAGCCTCGGTGATCTTTACCGACAGCGAGCACGACAAGGTGCGCGACCTGGCGCGCCAGGTTGAGGCGCTTACGCAGCAACCGTCACTGGGCCTGGTGAGCAATAGCCTGCCGTTGCCACTGGCCGATGGCTGCGCCAGCAAAGTGGTGTGCATGGAAGTGCTGGAGCACATCGACGATCCCGAACCGTTCATGGCTGAATTGGTGCGCATGGGCCGGCCAGGCGCGCAGTTCCTGTTCACGGTGCCTGCGCCCGTCGGCGAGCACTTGCAAAAAGGCATTGCGCCCGCCGGTTATTACCAGACGCCCAACCATGTGCAGATCTTCACCGAAGAACGCTTTGCAGCACTGGTCGAGGACGCCGGGCTGGTCATCGAACATCGCCAGGCCACAGGATTTTTCTGGGTGATGGGCATGATCTTTTTCTGGGCCAGCGAGCGCGCTAACGGGCGTGATATGAGTGGTGCGGTACGCGATCGCATTCAGGCGCCGTTTGCGCCATTGATGGAAGGTTGGGCTCGCACCTGGAAGGACTTGCTGGCGCAACCCGATGGCTTGGCAATCAAGCAGATGCTCGATGCCTTCATGCCCAAGAGCCAGGTGATCATCGCGCGTAAACCGCTGGCCGCCGACACCGTTTCCGGGAGTGCATGATGAGCAACAAGCGGATCATGGACATTGAGTTGCTGCGCGGTATTGCGGTGCTCGGCGTGCTGTTCCATCACTTGCAGGGCAGCCTGTTCCCTGACGCTGTGCCATTGCTCGAAGCCCTTCACCTGTACGCGCAGCCGTGGTGGGGCGTTGACCTGTTTTTCGCCATCTCCGGCTTCGTCATCGCCCGCAGTCTGATCCCGGCCCTGCAAGGCTGCACCACACCGCGCGAATATTGGGAGCAGACGCGCAATTTCTGGCTGAGGCGGGCCTTTCGTTTGCTGCCGTCGGCCTGGTTGTGGCTGGCGCTGATGTTGCTGGCCTGCCTGTTCGTCAACCGTTCCGGGGCATTTGGCACCTTGTCGGCGAACCTTCAGGCGACCCTCGCCGGGGTGTTTCAGTACGCCAACTTCCGCTTTGCCGACAGCTTCTTCCACTATGAGTACGGTACGAGCTTCGTGTACTGGAGTCTGGCGCTGGAGGAGCAGTTTTACCTGTTGTTTCCGCTGTTGATCCTGGTGTGCCGCAAGCACCTGGTCTGGGCCCTGCTGGCGCTGGTGGCGGTGCAACTGTTCACCTTGCGCACGCCGATGTTGATGGTGGTACGGACCGATGCGCTGGCGCTCGGCATCTTGCTGGCGATGTGGAGTGTCACGCCCAGTTATGCGCGCTGGGAGCCGACCTTTTTGCGCCGGCCGTGGGCGGGAGTGTCAGCGCTGATCCTGTTGTCCGCAGTGCTGAGTTTCGCGGCGACCGACCGTTTTACCTTTACGAATTACCGCATCGGCCTGATCGCCGTGCTGTGCGCGGTGTTGGTATGGCTGGCGTCTTACAATCGTGACTACTTGCTGCCCCGGGGTGTGCTGAAAAACCTGATGACCTGGATCGGCAGCCGTTCCTACGGCATCTACCTGATCCACATTCCGGCCTATTGCCTGGTGCGCGAACTGATCTTCCGCCTGCAATCCGCAGGCTTGCCGAGTCCGGCGGGGCATCCGGTGGTGACGCTATTGCTCGCCGGGTCGTTGATCGTCCTGTTGAGCGAACTCAATTACCGTCTGGTCGAGATGCCCCTGCGTAACCGCGGCGCTCGTCTGGTGCAGCGGCTGGACAACGCCCGCACCGCGGTTGCCTCTGGAGCGACTTCCTATTGAGGCGCTGAGCGGGGTCATTCGATGGATCACGGCATTCAGTGCGCTGTTGTTGCTCAGCGCCTGCGATCCATCCCCCAGCCCGCCACTGGACCAGCAACTGTACGTCTGGCAACGGCAGTGGACGCCGGCCCACGAGGCGGCGCTGCAAGGTAGCCGTGATGATTTCTCGACCCTGCGGGTGCTGGCGTTGCAGGCGTTTCCCCAGGAGGGTTGGCGCCGTGCGCGGATTGATTCCGCCGTGCTTGAACGGGATGGTCGGCCGCTGATTGCGGTGATTCGTCTCGACGGCCAGCTCGCTGCCTTGAACCCGGTTCAGATCATTACGCAGGTCCAGCAACTGCTGGCGGACTGGCAGGGGCGGGGCCTGACCCTGGCGGGGGTGGAGATCGATCACGATGCCGGTAACGCGCGCCTGGAGGCCTACGGGAATTTTCTCCAGCGGTTGCGACAGGCACTTCCCACCGGATTGCCGTTAAGCATCACCGCATTGCCAGCCTGGCTCAGCAGTCCCGAACTGCCGAAGTTGCTGGCGATCGTCGACAGCAGCGTGCTGCAAGTGCATGCCGTCAGCCGCCCCGAACTCGGTTTGTTCGATCCGGCGCAGGCCCTGCGTTGGGCGAGAGACTGGAGTCGAATCAGCGACAAACCGTTTTACCTGGCATTGCCGGCCTACGGCGTGGCGCTGCTGCCCTCGGACGACGGTGCGCCGTTGATCGAGAGCGAGGTGCCGTTGGCGCTGGCGGGTTCGCGTCAGGAATTGCTGGCCGATCCGCTGCAACTGGCGGCGTTGGCGGGACAACTGCGGGATGACCGGCCATCGCACCTGGCGGGGTTGATCTGGTTCCGCCTGCCGCTGGCGGGGGATCGTCGGGCCTGGAGTTTGACCACGCTCAAAGCCGTGGCCCGGGGTGACGCCTTGAGCAGCCGCTTGAGCGTGGAACTCAGTGCCCATGATGGCCTCTATGACGTCAGCGTGCGTAACCTGGGCAACCTCGATCGACAATGGCCGCAACGCCTGACCCTCGCCGCTCGGCAGTGCGAAGGGGCCGATGCCTTGGCCGGGTATGCGTTGCAACAGAGCGCCGATCAGCTGATTTTCACCCGCCTGCGCGACGGACGCATCCCGGCGGGCGGGCAGCGGGCCGTCGGTTGGGCGCGCTGTGGGTTTATTGACCAAGGAGCTATGAATGTTGACCCGTAATTGGCCGCGTCACCTGTTGTGCCTGAGCATCGGCCTTGGCCTGCCGCTGGGTTCGGCGCTGGCGTGCGGGCCGGATTTTCCGCTGCGGCTGTTGGACAACCGCGAGCAATCCCTGGCGGAACTGCCGGAGGGCAACTTCAAGTTCGAGGTCAGCCGTCTCGGCCATGCCGTGGCCGGTTTGAACAACGTCACCGAGGCCACCAACAGCCCGGATTACGGCTACGGCGATCCGCCGAACTACGCCGAGCAACGGGACCAGGCTGAACTCGCGGGCCTGAGCCCGGAGCAGCAAAACCTGGTCACGCAACTGCGCGGTCTGAGCGATGCCCATGAGGTGGAACGCCAAGGCGCCAGCTTGCCGGACGAAATCAAACTGTACCTGGCCGGCGCCGTGGCCTTCACCGCCGGGGATCACGCCTTGGCCGCCGACTACTTCCGCCGGGTGCTGGCACTGTCCGCCGGGGAACGTCCGTTGCGCAGCACCTGGGCGGCGTACTCCCTGGGGCGGGCACTGTACGCTTCGAGCAGCGAGGCGGGCACTCCCGACGGGCAAGACGGGCTGGTGCAGTCGCAAAAGGCTTTCGAACAGACGCGCCAATTGAGCGTGGAAGGCTTCAGCGATCCGCTGGAACTGGGCGTCGCCAGCCTCGGCGAACAGGCACGGGTGGCGCGTACTGCCGGCGACTGGAATCGCGCCATCGAGTTGTACGCCACGCAGAACCTGCACGGCTCGCCGGTGGGTTACAGCTCGCTGAAACTCTTGATGAACGACCTTGCGGCGTTGCCTGAGGCGCAGCTTGCGGAGTTGCTCAAGGGCAACGCGGTGCAGCAGTTGGTCGCGGCGTCGTTGATCAGCCGCATCGGTTGGTCATTCGGTGAGCAGCCGCCCAATGAAAAGAAACTCATCAGTCTGTTGCAGAAAAGCACGGTCGGCAGCCTCGACAATGCCGATCGCTTGGCGGCGGTGAATTATCAACAGGGCGACTACGCCAGCGCCAAAGCCTTCCTCGAGCACGCCGGTGATAGCGGCCTGGCGTGGTGGCTGCGGGCCAAACTGGCCCAGCGCGACGGCGATAAGACTGCGGCGGCAGCGGCTTACGCGAAAGCGGCGCAGGCGTTTCCCAACGATGAATCCTGGGGCGAGCGTCGCACGCCGGACTGGAGCGTGGAATCGCTGCAGCCCAAGTGCCGGGTCGACGGCGAAAGCGCGATCCTCGCGTTGCAGCGCGGCGATTACTTGCAAGCCTTCGATCAGTTGTATCGCAGCAACGGCGTGTATTGGCTCGACGCCGCGACCGTGGCCGAACGCGTGCTGACCGTCGATGAACTCAAGCACTACGTCGATACGCAAGTGCCGGCGCCCCCGCCCTTGAGCCAGCAGGACCGCGACAATTACGTGCCGCTGCCCGTGGCCGCGAGCCTGCGGGATCTGCTCGGGCGCCGACTGTTGCGCGAGGAACGCTACGACGAAGCGCCGGCCTATTTCGACAACGCCGATTTGCAGAACAAAGCCACGTGGTACGGGCAGATGCGTCGCGACGCCGAGTCCAACTGGTGGCCGACCAATCGCGCCTTCGCCTATTACCAGGCGGCCGCAGTGGCGCGGTCCGACGGCATGGCGTTGCTCGGCTACGAGTTGTCCCCGGATTACGCCACCTTCGGCGGTAACTTCAGCCTGGAAGCCCCTGAGTTGAAGGTCGGGCCGCTGATGGCCGAAGCCGAGGTGCAGCGCCAACAAGCAACGTTGGCCAAGCCCGATGCGCGTTTCCACTATCGCTACGTGGCCACGGCGCTGGCGAGCAAAGCCGCGGATCATCTGCCACGCAGCAGCCAGGCGTTCGCGGCGGTGCTGTGCAAGGCGTCGGGGTGGGGCACCAGTCTTCAAGAGCAGAGCGCGTTCTACCAGCGTTATGTCGAGCAAGGTCCGTACGTGGTGTGGGCGGGTGACTTCGGGCATCAATGCCAGGAGCCGGATTTCCGCAACGCCGACAAGCGTTACGTGACGCAAGTCATGGACGCGGCGCGGACCACGTTGCGGCCGTATAAGCGAACGCTGCAAATCGCCGGCATTGTGGGGGTGGTGGCCACCGCGTTGCTGTTGATCAACCGTCGTCGTCGCCAGCGGGCTTGAGCTTCACGCTTGTTGCAGAACCGCCAAGCGCACGGCAAATCCGATCAGCACGCCGCCAAACAGCCATCGCTGGAGCCGCTGCGCCGAGGGACTGCGGGCCAGCCAGCGACCCAGTCCGGCGCCCACCAGCGCATAGCTGACGTCGAACAGCGCGCCAATCAGCACCAGCATGATCCCCAATTGGGCGAACTGCGCCAGCACCGAGCCGGCCTGGGGCTCGATGAACTGCGGCAGCAGCACCGAGCAGAACAGCAGCGCCTTGGGATTCAGCAAATTGGTTAGCAAGCCGCGCTGGATTGCGGCGCGCCAGCGGGTCCTGGCGGGGGCGCCGCCGGCGTCATCGAAACTCGGCACCAGGCTTGAGCGCAGGCATTGAATCCCCACCCACAACAGGTAGGCCGCGCCGGCGAGCCGCACCAAGTCAAAGGTCCAGGGCGCGGCCTTGAACAACGCCGCCAGCCCCAATGCCGCTAACGCCACATGACACGCACGAGCGACCGCCAGCCCCAGCACCGTGGCCAACGCCGCGCCGCGACCGTGGCGGGCACCGGTTTGCAACAGCAGGATCATGTCGGGGCCGGGCAACAAAAACGCTACCGCCAATGCCAGGAAATACAGCCACCACTGCGCCATTTCGTTCACCTTCGTTATCGATGGGGTGAACAAAGTCTAAGGCCCGAGGGCAGGGCAGGTGCTTGCGTAGTTGACTTCTGTGGCAGCGAAAATTGGCATAAGCTGCTGGCTTTCAAGCGGCTGACAAGCGGAATCTGCCAATTCATGAAACTCGACGCGTATGACCGCAAAATCCTCGCTGCCCTGCAACGGGACGGGCGACTGACTAACGTGCAACTGGCCGAGGAAATCGGCCTGTCGCCGTCACCCTGTTTGCGCCGGGTGCGCATGCTCGAAGAAGCTGGGGTGATTCGCGGCTATCAGGCGAACCTGGATCGGGACGAAGTGGGGTTGGGGCTGACAGTGTTCGTCGGGGTCAAGGTGGACCGGCACAACGAAGAGCGCGCCGAAGCGTTCCGCGAGGCGGTGACGGCGTTGCCAGAAGTGATTTCTGCGTTTCTGGTGTCCGGTGAATCGGATTTTTTGCTGCAAGTGGTGGTGCCCGACCTGCGGGCCTATGACCGTTTCGTCACCGGCAGTTTGTTGAAGTTGCCGGGGATCAGCGACATCCGCAGCAACTTCGCCATCAACACGGTGAAAACCCCCGGTCCTCTGCCGTTGGGGCATTTGCCGCTATAAACCGGGGCGAGCAACCCCTGTGGGAGCGAGCCTGCTCGCGATGACGGCCGATCAGCCAACGAAGTATTCAAGCCCTACATCTGCGTGGCCATCCCTTCCACATTCATCGCCGCCTGACGCAGCGCCTCGGAGCGCGTCGGGTGCGGATGGCAGGTGAGGGCGATGTCTTCGGCGGACGCCGAGAACTCCATGGCCACGCAATATTCGCCAATCATCTCGCTGACACTCGGCCCGACCAGGTGCACGCCCAGAATCTCGTCGGTGCGCTCATCGGCCAGGACCTTGGCGAAGCCTTCGGTCTCGTGGTTGATCTTCGCCCGGCTGTTGGCAGTGAATGGAAACTTGCCGACTTTGTAGGCGCGGCCTTCGGCTTTCAGCTGCTCTTCGGTCAGGCCGACGCTGGCCAGTTCCGGGCGCGTATAGATCACGTTGGGGATCAGGTTGTAGTTGACCTCACCGGCCTTGCCGACGATCTGCTCGATGCAGACCATGGCTTCGTCTTCGGCCTTGTGGGCGAGCATCGGTCCTGACGTCACATCACCGATCACCCACACGCCTGCGGCTTCAGTGCGATGCCCCTTGTTCGCCAACATGCCGCGTTTATCGACGGTCAGGCCGACATTTTCCAGGCCCAGGCCTTGGGTGTACGGGCGACGCCCAATGGCCACCAGCACGTAATCGGCCTCAAGCAGCTCGGCGGTGCCACCGGCGGCGGGTTCGACGCTGAGCTGAACGCCATTGTCCGAGGTCGTGGCGCTGGTGACTTTCGAGCTGAGCTTGAAATTAATGCCTTGTTTGCTCAGGGAGCGTTGCAGGGTTTTGCCGGCCTCGCCGTCGACGCCCGGGCAGATCCGGTCGAGGTATTCGACCACGGTCACTTGTGCGCCGAGGCGACGCCAGACTGAGCCCAGTTCCAGGCCGATCACGCCAGCTCCGATCACCACCAGGTGCTTGGGCACTTCGCTCAGCGACAGGGCGCCGGTGGAATCGAGGATGCGCTGGTTGTCGATCTCGACGCCGGGAAGCGGCGTGGGTTCCGAGCCGGTGGCGATGACGATGTCCTTGGCGCTGAGTTCGGTCTTGCCGCCCTCGCTGTCGGTCACAGTGACTTTGCCGGGGCCGTCGATGTGGCCCCAGCCTTTGATCCAGTCGACCTTGTTCTTGCGAAACAAAAACTCGATGCCCTTGGTGAGGCCGGTCACGCTTTCATCTTTCTGCTTCATCATCTGCGCGAGGTTCAGCGTGGGCTTGACCTCAATGCCGAGATTGGCGAATTCCGCGCCCATGGCCGCGTCGTACAGTTCAGAAGCGTGCAGCAGCGCCTTGGAAGGCATGCAGCCGACGTTCAGACAGGTGCCGCCGAGGGTTGCGCGACCTTCCACGCAGGCGGCTTTCAGGCCCAGTTGGCCGGCGCGAATGGCTGCGTTGTAGCCACCTGGGCCACCGCCCAGGATCACGACGTCGTAGGTGCTCATGCGGGTACTCCGGCAAAGGGATGGGGAAGACTAAACCTAGTCGTTGCTAAAAATGACGAACGTAATATGTGCGTGATACGGCATTTCGGTCAAGGCTTCAGCAAGGCGACAGGTCGCAAGCCTTTGAATAAAGCGATTTAGACAGAAATTTCACGACTTTCGTTATACCGTAACGAAACCCGTTGTGAGTGCTGATAATTATTGGGGTGGTATGCAAGTCGATCTTGAAGCGGAAGGGCCATCGGTCGCCGGGTTGCCGCGCTTCCAGCAAGCGCTGTTTCAGGGACGACGCCTGAAGCGCGTGGGTATTGGCCTTACGGTGTTGGCCGGGGCGGGGTGGGTGCTGGCGTTTTTCGTTGGACTGTTCGCACCTTCGTCGTTGTGGCCCGCACTGCTGGTCAACCAAGGCGCGGCGTTGTTGGCACTGGTGGCCGGCGTGCAGTCGGCCTGGTGGGTGACCGGATGGCGGGGTAGGGCGCTGGCACCGGTGGTCGAGCCCGTTATCGTCGCGCCGGAAGATGCGCCCGCCGATGCGTACGAGCGGTTGCTGGATCGCATCAGCCAGGGCAGTCAACGGGGGCTGGCACACATTGGCGCACCGACGTTGTGGTTGTGCGGCTGGGCGGTGCTGATGCTGTGGGGCGTGAGTCAAGTCTGGAACCTCGCGCTACCTACGGCTGCCGTGGGAATGGCGGCGAATGTCGGCGCGGTCCTGTCGCTGCTGCTGGCATTCGGTTTGTTGGTGCTTGAGCGACAGCTTGCCCAGGAAAACCCCACGGCTTGGCCGGAAGCGTCGGCGCTGGCGCAACTGAGCCGCGTGGCAATCATCAGCCTGGTGCTCAGTGCGCTGTGCCTGTTGTTCGCCAGCGAGTCGGCGATTTTGCCCGTGCGGCTGGCAGTGTTGATCGGGTTGCTGCCGGGGCTGGTCGCCGTTGAGTTTTTGCTGCGCGGCGTGCTGTCGTTGTTCAGCCCCCGTCGCGAACGCCTGGAGCCGACGTTAATGGCGCGCAGCATTGTGGCCGACCTGCTGCGCTGGCCACCGCAACCCTTGCTGACGTTGCAACACGAGTTGCACAACCGCTTCGGTATCGACCTGCGGCAGATCTGGGCCTTCAGTTACATGCGTCGGGCGTTCGTGCCGGTGCTGGCGGTGGTGCTTCTGGTCGGCTGGGCGCTGACCGGCATTCATGAAGTTCCGCTGCAAGGCCGGGGCATCTACGAACGTTTTGGCAAACCGGTGGAGGTGTTCGGCCCGGGTTTGCACGCCGGTTTACCGTGGCCATTGGGCCGGGTGCTGGCGGTGGAAAACGGGGTCGTCCATGAACTGGCCACCAGCGGCGAAACCCCAGTTGCGTCGACGCTCGACGCCGCGGAAGGGCCAGCGCCAGCCATTGCCAACCGCTTGTGGGACGCCAGCCACGTCAATGACAAGTCGCAAGTCATCGCCAGCAGCCGCAACGATCAGCAGAGCTTTCAGATCGTCAACATGGACGTGCGCTTCGTTTATCGCATCGGTCTCAGTGACGAGGATGCGCTTGCGGCGACTTACAACAGCGCCGATGTGCCGACGCTGATTCGCAGTACCGCGAGCCGGGTGCTGGTTCACGATTTCGCCTCGCGCACCCTCGACGGCTTGCTCGGTGAAGACCGCGACGGGCTGGGTGAAGAAATCGGCCGTGCGGTGCAGGCCGATTTGCGCACGCTGGGCAGCGGTGTAGAAATTCTTGCCACTGTGGTGGAAGCCATTCACCCGCCCGCCGGCGCGGCCAATGCCTACCACAGCGTGCAGGCGGCGCAGATTGGTGCTCAAGCGTTGATCTCCCGCGAGCGCGGAGCAGCGGCCGAGGCCACCAACCAGGCGCAATTGCAGGCGAGCATCGCCCGCGATCAAGCGACGGCCAATGCCCGTGAAATCTACGCCACCGCGCAAGCGGCGGATCTGCGATTCAGCGCTGAACAAAAAGCCTACGCCAGCGCCGGGCAGGCCTTCGTGCTGGAGCAGTACCTCAGCCAATTGAGCCAGGGATTGAGCAACGCCAAGTTGCTGATCCTCGACCATCGCTTGGGCGGCAGCAGCAACGCACCGACCATCGACCTCCGTACTTTTGCTCTGCCGGCCGACCCTGCGCTGCCCGGTAAAGCCGTTCAACCAGGAGCTGCCCATTGAGCCAGTCCCATAGCGATCATCACGACCACGGGGGCCACGACCATGGTCACGGCGGTCACTCTCATATCGGCCACCATCATCACCATCATGGCGATGTGGAAGAGGGCGGGCCATTCCCGTGGCGACGCATGGGCTGGGCGGCGTTGCTGGTGGCGTTTGCCGTTGCGGCGGCCAGCCTGGTGCAAGTACGTTCCGGGGAAGCGACGGTGATCACGCGGTTCGGCAACCCGTCGCGCGTCCTGCTGGAGCCGGGCCTCGGCTGGCGTTGGCCGGCGCCGTTCGAGGCGGCTATTCCGGTGGATTTGCGCCTGCGTACCACATCGAGTGGCTTGCAGGATGTCGGGACCCGTGATGGTTTGCGCATCATCGTCCAGGCTTATGTGGCGTGGCAGGTGCAAGGCGATCCGGACAATGTGCAGCGCTTTATGCGGGCGGTGCAGAACCAGCCGGATGAAGCGGCGCGGCAAATTCGCACCTTCGTCGGCTCGGCGCTGGAGACCACCGCCAGCAGTTTCGACCTGGCGAACCTGGTCAACACCGACGCCAACCAAGTGCACATCGCCGATTTTGAAGCGCAGTTGCGTAAGCAGATCGATCAGCAGTTGCTCACCACCTATGGCGTTCGCGTGCTGCAAGTCGGCGTCGAGCGACTGACCTTGCCGTCGGTCACGCTCACCGCGACTGTCGATCGGATGCGCGCCGAGCGTGAAACCATCGCCACGGAGCGCACCGCGATTGGCAAGCGCGAAGCTGCACAGATTCGCTCCGCCGCCGAGCGTGATGCGCGGGTGGTTCAAGCCGATGCCACGGTGAAAGCCGCCGACATTGAGGCGCAATCCCGAGTCGAAGCCGCGCAGATTTATGGCCGCGCGTACGCGGGATCGCCGCAGCTGTATAACTTGCTGCGCTCGCTGGACACCCTCGGCACCATCGTTTCTCCCGGCACCAAACTGATCTTGCGCACCGATGCCGCGCCGTTTCGGGTGCTGGTCGACGGGCCGCCGACGGTGGACAACAAGCCCGGATCGCAACCATGAATTTAGTTCCACGTGGAACAAACGAGCCGAGTAGTCCTTGGATTCAGGCCGGGCGATTGGCTTTTCTGGCGCTGTACGGCGTGACTGTTCTTGCCGCGTTGGCCTGGGCATTTTCCAACGTCCGGCAGATCGACCCGCAGAATCGTGCAGTGGTTTTGCATTTCGGCGCTCTCGATCGCATTCAGAATGCCGGTCTGCTGTTGGCCTGGCCGCGCCCGTTTGAGCAAGTGGTATTGCTGCCAGCGGCGGATCGGGTGATCGAGCGGCGGGTGGAAAACTTGCTGCGCACGGATGCCGCGCTGCAAGCCGATCGTGTGGCCAGTTTCGCCACACCGATCAGCGATGCGTTGGCCGGGTCCGGTTATTTGCTGACCGGGGATGCCGGGGTGGTGCAGCTGGATGTGCGGGTGTTTTACAAGGTGACCGAGCCCTACGCCTTCGTGTTGCAAGGCGAGCACGTGCTGCCGGCGCTGGATCGATTGGTGACGCGCAGCGCGGTGGCCCTCACCGCCGCACGTGACCTCGACACTATTCTGGTGGCGCGTCCTGAGTTGATCGGCGCCGACAATCAGGCCGCCGAGCGCCGGGAACGCTTGCGCGGTGATCTGGTGCAAGGCATCAACCAACGCCTGGCCGAATTGGCGGCGACAGGGCAGGGCTTGGGCATTGAAGTGGCGCGAGTCGATGTGCAGTCGAGTTTGCCGGGGCCGGCAGTGAACGCTTTCAATGCCGTGTTGACCGCCAGCCAGCAGGCGGACAAAGCCGTGGCCAATGCCCGCACTGAAGCGGAAAAACTCACGCAAACCGCCAACGAGCAAGCTGACCGCACGGTGCAAGTCGCCCATGCCCAGGCCAGTGAACGGCTGGCCAAAGCCTCGGCCGATACCGCCACCGTGCTCGGCTTGGCCAAGGCGCAACAGCAAGGCACCGACCCGCAGATGCTGCTGCGGATCTACCGCGAGCGCATGCCGAAGATCCTCGGCCAGGCCGGGTCGGTGACCACGGTCGATCCCCGCGACGATTCCCGCCTGATCATCCAGGGAGCTGCCCAATGACCGCCCACACCGCCCCGGCGCCGAGCTTGTTATCCACCGCCGAGCAACGCAGCGCCGCACGACAGCTGACGCTGGCCATGCTCGCTTTGGGATTGCTCGGGCTGGGCCTGATCTGGCGGTGGTGGTCGCCGGAACAGACCGGGGTCAGCCAACTGCTATTGGGCGCCGCCTCGGTGCTGGTCGCCGTGCCGGTGATGCGCTCGGCCTGGTACAGCCTGCGCTATCCGAGCTTGCACGGCATCACCGATCAACTCATCGCGTTGGCCTTGCTTGGCGCCTGGGCGACGGGCGACTTACTTACGGCGGCGCTGTTGCCGATCATCATGATCTTCGGCCACGTCCTGGAAGAGCGCAGCGTGATCGGTTCCCAGGAAGCGATTCACGCACTCGGCCAGTTGACCCGCAGCCATGCGCGCAAAGTGCTGGCCGACGGCGCGATCATCGAAGTGGACAACGGCACCCTCAGGACCGGTGACCAGGTCGAAGTACGGGCCGGTGACCGGGTGCCGGCGGATGGCCGAGTGTTGTCCGGGCAGGCGAGCCTGGACACCGCGTCGATCACCGGCGAGTCGGTACCGATGGAGGCCGCGACGGGCATGCTGGTGTTCGGCGGAGCCATCAACCTCGACGGCTTGCTGCGTATCGAGGTGACCCGCACCGGTAACGAATCGACCCTGGGCAAAGTCATCGCGCTGATGCAAAACGCCGAGCGTTCCAAGCCGCCTATCACTCGGCTGCTGGAGCGGTACGCCGGCAGCTACATGGTGCTGGTGTTGCTGCTGGCCGCCGTCACCTGGTTTGTCACCAACGATGCTCAAGCGATGTTGGCGGTGCTCGTCGCTGCGTGCCCTTGCGCGCTGGTGTTGTCGGCACCCGCCACGGCGATTGCCGGGGTGGCGGTGGCGGCGCGGCACGGGATTCTGATCCGCAGTTCGGCGTTCCTCGAAGAGCTGGCGGACCTGACTTCCCTGGTGGTCGACAAGACCGGCACCCTGACGTACGGCACCTTGCGTTTGCACGCAATCGAAGGCGCGGTGGCCGAGCGTGAGTCGCTGCTGCAACTGGCCGCCAGCCTCGGCGCGGCCAGCAGTCATCCGGTGAGCCGGGCCTTGGCCGGGCTGGTCAGCCAAGAGCGTTACCTAGCGCTCTCGGCTCTGCATGAGCGCCAAGGCCTGGGCGTGGTCGCCATGACCGAAGAAGGCGAAGCCGCGCTTGGGCGTCCCGAGCTGTTCGCCCAATTGGGCATCGGGACCTCGACAGTACCGGAGCACGATGGGCCGATTGCGGGTCTGGCGCTGGGCGGGCGCTTCCTTGCCTGGCTGCTGCTGGCCGATACGGTCAAGCCAGAAGCCCGATTGGCTTTGGCGGAGTTGCGCGAGTTGGGGCTGGGTCGGCAACTGCTGTTGACGGGTGATCGGCAGAGCGTGGCCCACAGTCTGGCGCGAGACGTGGGGATCGCCGACGTCGAAGCCCAGGCCTTGCCGGAAGACAAACTCAACCGCGTCCTGCTGGAGATCGATCAGGGTTTCCGGCCGATGGTGGTGGGGGACGGGATCAATGATTCCCTGGCGCTGAAGGCCGGCGTGGTCGGCGTCGCCATGGGCGCCGGAGGGGCCGACATTGCCTTGGCCTCGGCTGACATCGTGCTGATCGGCAGCGACTTGCGCCGCCTCGGCACCTGCGTTCGCCTGAGCCGCCAATGCCGGAACACCTTGCAAGTGAACGTGATCATCGGCCTGGGCTGGACCCTGGCGATTGTCGCTTTCGCCGCGTTCGGTTGGCTCGGCGCGGCGGGGGCGATGATTGCCGCGTTGTTGCACAACCTCAGTACTCTGCTGGTGCTGGGAAATGCCGGGCGTCTGCTACGCTTTCAAGAGCCACTGCTCAAGCTCAAGGAGGATCGATAAAGCTGTCATTGATAGCACTTTTGCAAGTGACGAAAGTTTCATGAACGGTGTGCCGTGGCCACAGTCCTCTGATTACGAGGGCTTGCGCGCGGCGATAGCCTTTGGGACCGAAAATCATAGAAAAGTGCTATTAGATCGATAGCCAGCTATTTTTCTAGGATGGTCTAACCTGAATCCAGACGTCTGAAACAAGGGGGATCATCCATGCTCGCGCAACTTCCACCGGCCTTACAGAATCTGCAATTACCGCTTCGTCTGCGACTCTGGGACGGCCACGAATTCAATTTGGGGCCAGCCCCCAGCGTCACCATTGTGGTCAAGGATCCCACCATGGTTTCGCAATTTACGCATCCGAGTCTCGACACTTTGGGTGCGGCCTTTGTCGAAGGCAAACTCGAGCTGGAAGGATCGATCAGTGAAGTCATCCGCGTCTGTGATGAGCTCAGCCAGGCCTTGATTGAAGAGGACGACGGCCCGCAACCGGTGCGCAACCTGCATGACAAAGCCACCGATGCGGCGGCCATCTCTTACCATTACGACCTCTCCAACGCGTTCTATCAGCTGTGGCTCGACAGCGACATGGCGTATTCCTGCGCCTATTTCGAGACCGGCAGCGAATCCCTCGAACAAGCCCAGCAAGCCAAATTCCGTCACCTGTGCCGCAAGTTACGCCTGCAACCGGGCGAGTACTTGCTGGACGTCGGTTGTGGCTGGGGTGGTCTGGCGCGGTACGCGGCGCGTGAGTTCGGCGTCAAAGTGTTCGGCATCACCCTGAGCAAAGAACAATTGGCGCTGGCCAAGGAGCGGGTCACCGCTGAAGGGCTCGACGACCAGGTTGAATTGCAACTGCTCGACTACCGCGATCTGCCTCAGGACGGGCGCTTCGACAAGGTGGTCAGCGTCGGCATGTTCGAGCACGTCGGTCACGCCAACTTGGCGGAATACTGCAAGACCCTGTTCGGCGCCGTGCGCGAGGGCGGCCTGGTGATGAACCATGGCATCACCGCCAAGCACACGGACGGTCGCCCGGTCGGGCGGGGGGCCGGTGACTTTATCGAGAAATACGTGTTCCCCAATGGCGAGTTGCCGCACTTGTCCATGATTTCCGCAGAGATCAGTGAAGCAGGTCTGGAAGTGGTGGATGTTGAAAGCCTGCGTCTGCACTACGCGCGCACTCTCGATCACTGGAGCGAACGCCTCGAGGACAATCTCGAAGCCGCCGCCAAGCAAGTGCCGGAGCAAGCGTTGCGCATCTGGCGGCTGTATCTTGCCGGGTGCGCCTATGCGTTCGCCAAGGGCTGGATCAACTTGCACCAGATCCTCGCGGTGAAGGCCCATGCCGATGGCAGCCATGAACTGCCGTGGACCCGGGACGACATCTACAACCCCTGAGAACGTTCAACGCCTACAAGATGGGCGAGATAAGCCGGGCGATCCGCATGCCGACCTGTTGCAGGCGGTGGGTCTCCCGGCTTTCTTGTTTGGCGATTTCCTTGGCCTGGGCGAAGTCGTCGTTGAGCATCTGTTCCACATCGGCGGCGAAGGCGCTGTCGACGGTCAGCAACATCACTTCGAAATTCAGCCGGAACGAGCGGTTGTCCAGGTTGGCGCTGCCAATGGCGCTGATTTCGCTGTCAATCAACACCACTTTCTGATGCAGGAAACCGGGTTCGTAACGGAATACCCGAACGCCGGCGCGCACCGCTTCGAAGGCATACAAGCTGGAGGCGGCGTAGACAATCCGGTGATCGGGCCGCGACGGCAGCAGCAGTCGCACATCGACACCGCGCAATACCGCCAGGCGCATCGCTGCGAACACCGCCTCGTCGGGAATGAAATAGGGGCTGGTGATCCATACCCGTTCCGTGGCGGCGTGGATGGCTTCGACAAAGAACAGCGAACAGGTTTCGTAGGAGTCCGCGGGACCACTGGCCAGCAATTGGCAGAGTACGCCGTCGTCCGGGTACACATCCGGCAAGATCAGCGGCGGCAGCGACCGTGCGGCCCAGAACCAATCCTCGGCAAACGATTCTTGCATGCACGCCACCACCGGCCCGCGCACGTGCACGTGGGTGTCGCGCCACGGGGCGAGCGGTGGCTTCTCGCCCATGTATTCATCGCCGACGTTATGCCCGCCGACAAAGCCCTGAACGCCGTCGACCACCACGATCTTGCGGTGGTTACGGAAGTTGACCTGAAAGCGATTGAGCCAGCCACTGCGGGTGGCGAAGGCTTTGACCTGCACACCGGCGTCGCGCAGGGGTTGAACATAGCTGTGGGGCAGGGCATGGCTGCCGATGCGGTCGTACAGCAGATAAATCGCCACGCCTTCGGCGGCTTTCGCTAGCAACAGTTGATGCAGGCGTTGGCCGAGGCGGTCGTCGTGGATGATGAAAAACTGGATCAACACCGCTTCCCGGGCCTGGGCAATGGCGCTGAAGATTGCGTCGAACGTTGCTTGGCCGTTGATCAACAGTTTGACGTCGTTGTTCGCCAGGCAGGGCATGCGGCCCAGTTTCGGCATGGCCCTGAGCGATGCATACGCGGTGGAGGCGCGGGCGGTCAGGGCTTCCTCGACCCATGGCCGCCAGTTCAACTCGGAGACGGCCTTGCGCATTTGCTCGTTGGCTTGGCGCCGCGCCTTGATGTAGCCGTCGAAGGTGCTGCGGCCAAACACCAGGTAGGGAATCAATGTCAGGTAAGGCATGAACAGCAATGACAGCGCCCAGGCAATCGAGCCTTGGGCGGTGCGCACGGTAAGTACCGCGTGGATGGCCGCGATCAAGCCCAGGGAGTGCAAAAGGGCGATCACGTAGCCGAAGACATGCGGGCCAAAATAATCCATACGGGCAACCTTGCTCCTGAAGATTCAATGCTTAACAGACCATGTTCCGTGCAGAATGTCGCTATTTAATTGGCCCCTGAACCGAAGCAAACAGCTGACGTCTAACGGCCACTATCGATCAGGAGTTTCATCATGAATGTTCGTCTGCTGGGTTTGGCCATGGCCTTGGGTGTGTCGCTTCCGGTGGTCGCGCAGGCGCAGATGCTCCAGCCTGGCCTGTGGGAATTGACCACCAGCAACATGAAAGTTGATGACCAAGCCATGCCGCAGCTTGAGCAGATGCTGCAAATGGTCCAGCAACAGATGACCCCGGAGCAGCGCGCGCAGCTGGAAAAACAGGGCATCACCATGGGCGGCAAGGGCATCCGCGCCTGCCTGACTCAGGCGCAAGTGCAGTCGGATAATATCCCGCTGACCGACCCGCAGTCGGGCTGCAAACAGGAGATCACCGACCGCACCGGCAACCAGTGGAAATTCCGCTTCAGTTGTCCGAAAGCCCAAGGGGCCGGCGTTGCGACTTTCCTCAGTGATCGCGAGTTCACCACCAAGGTCAACGGCACATTCAACGCCACCGGCATTCAGCAGAAGGGCAGCCTCGACACGCGCGCGGTGTGGTTGGGCCAGGATTGCGGCACGGTCAAACCACGGGCGTCCTGAGCCTAGCGGTCGGGCTGACGAACCGCCCCTGAGACGGGCGTCAGCCTCACGGTTTCACACAACCCTTCAAGGTTCATCCGCCCCAGGTCCTGGCCATCGCCACGGCGCACGCTGACGTAGCCACCGTCCTTTTCCTTCTCACCGATAATCACCAGATAGGGCACCTGCTGTTCGGTGTACTGGCGAATTTTCGCGCCGATCTTTTCGTTGCGCAGATCCGAGTTGGCCTTGATACCCGCGCGACGCAGCGCGTCAGTCACGTGCTGGACGTAGTCGGCGTTTTGCTCGTCGATCGACAGCACCATGACCTGTTGCAACGCGTGCCAGTCTTCCAGTTCCTGCTGGCTGGACCAGCAGGTGCCATAGACACGTTGCACGGACGTCCCGCTCAGGTGTGTCAGATTGAACGCTTTCAGGACGCTGGTGGACGGCACTTGCGGGCCCCGGCTCAGATCCTCGAAATCCCCCAGCCGATACAACACCCAGGGCCCCTTGTCGGGGTTGGCATCGAGCCATTGGGCTTTGTGGGATTCGCCTCGGGACATGAACATGTACCGGGCCATGGGCGTTGAGACTTCGCGCCGCCGCAACGAGTGATTGGTGGCCGCGATCCCGCGCATCCGCGCCTCTATTTGTCGCAGGTCTGCGAGGCTCCAGGCCGCGCCACCCGCGAACTCATAAAGAAGCCATCACCGATGGCACCGCCCTGGCGCAACTGCACGTTCGGGTACAACTGCTTGGCGGTCATGGCCAACAACAATGCGCAGGAGCTGCGCAACATCTGCAGGCCTTCCGGTTCCCGCGGCGTGACGATGCTGACCCGGGCATCTCGCTCCACGATAAACCCGGCATCCACCAGCACCCCGTCCACGCGCCCGGCGACCGCCGCTTTCGCCAAGCCGGGACCGATGCTCGCGGCAATCTCGAGGATCGACAGCGGTTGGTCGTATTCGCGCAGCAAACCATTGGGCAGGGTGATGTGGATCATGGGTTCAGAACTCGTTCTGCAAAGCCTTGTACCCGCACCAGAACCACGTTGGTGCGTGCCACGCAGCCGTCACCGACGGCGCAGTTGAACCATACACTGTTGAAACCGATGAACACATGGTTCCAAGGTATAGGAACGTGGACGATAGATATCGACGCAGGCCGGCGGTAAGTCAGCGGATGGATTCTTGCGCAATCATGGTTTGCTCAGCGCCTCGTACAGCGTGTTGAGGTTGTACTCGAACAGCCCGGCGAAGGTGCTGGCCGGACCGCTGGCTGCCAGTGCATCGGAGTACAAGGTACCGCCGATTTTCGCGCCGCTTTCATCGGCAATCTGCTTGAGCAGACGCGCATCCTTGATGTTTTCCATGAACACCGCTTTGACGTGATCCTTGCGAATCTGCGTGATCAACGCCGCAACTTCCGCGGCCGAAGGCTCGCGTTCAGTAGACAAACCCTGAGGTGCCATGAAGTCGATACCGTAGGCTTGGCCCAGGTAACCGAATGCGTCGTGGGAAGTGACGATCTTGCGATTACCCGGTGGCAGGGCACCGAGCTTGGCTTTGGCTTCGGCCAACAGTCGGTAGATCTGTTTCAGGTAAGCCTGGCTGTTGCGTTCATAGTCGGCCTTGTTGGCCGGGTCCGCTGCGATCAGGGCTTTGGTGATGTTGCTGATGTACAACTCGGTGTTGGCCAGATTGTGCCAGGCGTGCGGGTCGGGAACCGTCTCGCCGTCTTCATCCAGCGAACGTGGAATCACCCCATGGCTGGCGCTGATTACTGTGGCTTTGGTCTCGGTGCTGGTGACCAAGCGATCCAGCCAAGGCTCGAAGCCCAGGCCGTTCTTGACGATCAATTGGGCCTTGAGCAGCGCTTTGGCATCGTCGGGCGTCGGTTCGTAGGTGTGGGCATCTGCGTCGGGGCCGACCATGTTGGTGATCTGGATATGCTCACCGCCGACCTGATGTGTCATGTCGGCGAGGATGCTGAAACTAGTGACGACCTGCAGCTTTTCGGCGGCGGAAGCGGTGGACAGCGACAGCATCAAGCTGAACAGCACGAGTAAAGCGCGCATCGGTTTACACCTCATTGGGATGTGAGCAAAGGCGGGCGGCGCAACAAGCCGTGCACCGGACCGAACACCACGGACAGCAGATACCCGCCACCGGCCACCAGCACGATGGCCGGCCCGCTGGGCAGTGAGTAGTAGAACGACAGCAACAAACCGAGCCACACCGACAGGCAACCGAGCAGGGCGGCAATCGCGATCAGCCCCGGCAATCGGCGACTCCAGAAACGGGAAGCTGCTGCCGGCAACATCATCAGGCCGACCACCATCAAGGCGCCGATGGCCTGAAAGCCAATCACCAGATTCAGCACCACCAAGGTCAGGAACACCCCGTGGGCCAATGGGCCAAGCCGACTGACGGTTTGCAGGAACAGCGGGTCGAGGGTGTCGAGCAGCAAGGGGCGATAGATCAACGCCATGGCGATCACGCTGAAACCCGAGACCCACAGCATGCCGGTCAGGGTCGGGCCGTCCACCGCCAATGCCGAGCCAAACAACAGGTGCAGCAGGTCCAGACGCTTGCCGGCGATGCCCAGGATCAGCACGCCGCTGGCCAGGGAAATTGGATAGATCGCCGCGAGGCTGGCGTCTTCCCTCAGCCCGGTGCGCCGGGTAATCCAGGCGGCCAACCCGGCCATGCTCAGACCGGCGCCGAGGCCGCCGAGGGTCAAGGCCGGAAGGCTGAGCCCGGCAAACCAGAATCCCAGTGCTGCGCCCGGCAGGATGCCGTGGGCCACCGCATCACCGATCAAACTCATGCGTCGCAGGATCAAGAACACACCGAGTGGCGCCGTGCTGCAGGCCAAGACCAAACCACCCAGCAAGGCCCGGCGCATAAAGACGAACTCGTGAAAAGGTTGCCAGAGCTGGGCGGCGGCGATCATCAAGCCACCTGCGTCTGCGGCTGTTGCTGAATCAGCGTGGTGCTCGGGCCGAGGGTGCAACCGGTGGCTTTGATCAGCAAGGTTTGTTCGATGTGTTGGCGCACGGCGGCGAGGTCATGGCACACCACCAGCAGCGTTCTTCCTTCGGCATGCCAGGCGTGAATGTGTTTCCACAGCAGTGCTTGACCCAGCTCATCGAGGGCGGCGTGGGGCTCGTCTAGCAGAAGTAAGGGGGACTCGGCGAGACTGAGGCGGGCGAGCAGGGCGCGTTGCAGTTCACCGCCGGACAGCGCCATCAACGGGCGTTGTTCGAGGCCGGATAGGCACCAGTCTTCCAGGACAGCGCTTAATTTCTGTTGGCGCCGTTGAGGGCTGAGTTTGCTGCCCCACATTCCTGCAGCTACCAGCTCTTGCAGGTTGATCGGGAATTGTCGGTCGAGGTGCTGTTGCTGCGGAACGAACGACAAACCGCCACGCCGTGGAACGCCGAGGATGACCTTTCCAGATAACGGTTTTTGCAGACCGGCGATCACTTTCAACAGGCTACTTTTGCCCGAGCCGTTGGCCCCAATCACGGCGGTCAAACTACCTGCCGCCAAGTCAACATCCACCGCCGGCGTCAGCGGTTGTCCGGGCGCGCCCCAACGTAAACCTTGGCAACGAATCATGAGGCGCTCCAGTTGAAGCGACTCTCAGCCACTGCATCGTGAGCGTGCAAACTTTCGGCATGGGTGACGCGTAAGTGGAAACCTTGGATGCCGGGAGAGCGTTTGAGGGCGTGATTCAAGCGGCGAGCGGCGTCCTCGCAGAACATCAGGTTTTGCCCGTTCGCCAAGGCAAAGGCTTGTTCGTCCGCGCGTTTGACGGCGGTCTGCACGGCGGTTCCGAGCGCGGCTTCGGCGTCGTTGATCAGCGCGATTAAGGGCAAGTCGTCGAGGTAGTCGTCTAGTCGAACATGCAGATGAGCAATGCTGCGTTGGCTGTGTGGCGTGGCGACAATGCCCTGAGTCGAGCCCAACCAGGATAAAACTTCCGCGTGCTGCAATTTTTTATTGGCGAAGTCATCGACGAATTGCTGCTGGATAAGCTGTCGTGCCAAGGCCGCCGAACACGGGCAGGTCGACGAATAGGGCACATCGATTTTCAGTTCCACGTGGAACACATTGTTTTTCAATCGTGCTTCGATGCTGACGGGGTAACTTTTCCAACCCGCTAGCGGACTGACCAACGCCGGGCGTTTTAGCAGTAAATCCGTATGAATGTTCACGTAGGCGCTGTGGGAAAGCTCGTCATGACTGGCGAGAAAATTTTCCAACACGCGCTTGATAAGCGCGGGTGTTAGGCCGTCTTTCTCAAGGGCTTCCAATGCCAGGTAAAGCCGCGACATATGAATGCCTCGGGCGCCGCCGTCGTCGAGGCTTACGCCGGCATCGGCTTTCGCGCTCAGGCGTTGGCCATCCATAACAACAGGAAGAGCAATGCCGCACATTCCTACCCAATCAAGAGGCAGGGCTTGGCGGGAAGCCTGCGCGGCGATGTCCGGCAGAGTCAGCGCATTCATGAACAAAGGTCCATCGTGGGAGTTGTTTCGTCATGTTATATTATAACTATTAAATCGACGAAGCTTTTTTGCGAGCGGCCTTCATCCATGCACAGACGTCATTTGCTTAACCTGATCCTCGCCAGCGCCACCCTGGCTTTGCCGTTCGGCGTCTCGGCCACGCAAATTCTCAACGCCAGGCTGTGGCGAACCTCCGACAAAATGCGCCTGGTGTTTGATCTCACGTCCAAGGCGCCGCAGCAAATCGCCGCAGCCGCGCCGGCGGCGCACGAAGCGATCACCAGCAAACCTCATCCCAAGCGCGACATCATCGTGGTGGTCGATCCCGGTCACGGCGGCAAGGACCCCGGCGCGGTCGGCGCCAAGGGCGAGCGGGAAAAAGACGTGGTGCTGTCCATCGCACAATTGCTCGCCAAGCGCTTGAAGCGGGAAAAGGGTTTCGACGTGAAACTGGTGCGCAACGACGATTTCTTCGTGCCATTGCGCAAGCGCGTGGAGATTGCCCGCAAGCACAACGCCGACATGTTCATCTCGGTGCACGCCGATGCAGCGCCCAGGCTCACGGCCTCGGGTGCGTCGGTGTATTGCTTGTCAGAGGGCGGCGCGACGTCGGCCACGGCGCGGTTCATGGCACAACGGGAGAACGGCGCTGACCTGCTCGGCGCGACCAGCCTGCTGAACCTCAAGGACAAGGATCCGATACTTGCCGGGGTGATTCTCGACATGTCGATGAACGCGACCATCGCCGCCAGTTTGCAATTGGGCAGCACGGTGCTCGGCAGCTTGGCCGGCATCACCACCTTGCATCAGAAGCGCGTGGAGCAAGCCGGTTTTGCGGTGTTGAAGTCGTCGGACGTGCCGTCGATCCTGGTCGAGACCGGCTTTATCTCCAACGCCCAAGACAGCCAGCGACTGGTCACGGCACGGCATCAACTGGCGGTCGCGGAGGGTTTGTTCGATGGCTTGCAGCGTTATTTCCAGAAAAATCCACCGATGGACAGCTACCTCGCCTGGCGGCAGGCGCAACAAGAAACCCTGGGCTAGCCAAGGATTCCAGTGTCGAGGCGCGAGCAGGGTAGCGCGGTTTTATTGTTATACTATAACATAAAAGTAAGCCTGTACTTTGACCGGCCAACCCTGAGAGGAACACCTGATGCCCAATCGACTTCCCGTGACCGTGCTCTCCGGCTTTCTCGGCGCCGGAAAAAGCACGCTGCTCAACTACGTGCTGCGCAATCGCGACAACCTGCGCGTCGCCGTGATCGTCAATGACATGAGCGAAATCAACATCGATGGCAGCGAAGTGCAGCGCGATGTCACCCTCAACCGCGCCGAAGAAAAACTCGTCGAGATGAGCAACGGTTGCATCTGCTGCACCCTGCGCGAGGACCTGCTGGAAGAAGTCAGCGCACTGGCCAGGGACGGTCGGTTCGATTACTTGCTGATCGAATCCACCGGCATTTCCGAGCCACTGCCGGTGGCGGAAACCTTCACTTTCCGCGACGAACAAGGCCAAAGCCTGGCCGATATCGCGCGACTCGACACCATGGTCACCGTGGTCGACGGCATGAACTTTCTGCTCGACTACCAGGCCGCTGAAAGCCTGGCCTCGCGGGGTGAAACCCTGGGTGATGACGATGAGCGTTCGATCACTGACCTGCTGATCGAGCAGATCGAATTCGCCGACGTCATTCTCATCAGCAAGATCGACCTGATCAGCCGCCGCGAGCGTGAAGAACTGATCGCGATCCTCAAGCGCCTCAATGCCCAGGCCGAAATCGTGCCGATGGTCATGGGCGAAGTGCCGCTGGAGAAGATCCTCAACACCGGTCGTTTCGACTTTGAACGGGCTGCCCAGGCACCGGGTTGGCTGCGGGAAATGCGCGGCGAGCACGTGCCGGAAACCGAGGAATATGGCATTGCGTCCACTGCGTATCGAGCGCGCCGCCCCTTTCATCCGCAGCGTTTTTTCAGCTTCATCGACCGCCCGTGGGTGAACGGCAAACTGCTGCGCTCCAAAGGGTTTTTCTGGCTGGCCAGCAAACACATGGACGCCGGGAGCTGGTCGCAGGCTGGCGGTTTGATGCGCCATGGGTTTGCCGGACGCTGGTGGCGTTTCGTGCCGAAAACCCAATGGCCGCAGGACGAGGAAAGCACCGCCGCGATCATGCAGAACTGGGCGGCAGCCAGCGGCGACTGCCGCCAGGAGCTGGTATTCATCGGCCAGAACATCGACTTCACCCAACTCACCGCCGAACTGGACGACTGCCTGCTGACCGACGACGAAATGGCCCAAGGCATTGAAGGCTGGCGCAAGCTCCCCGATCCGTTCGGCCCGTGGCACGAAGAGGCCGCGTGATGGTCACTTCGCCTCCTGTAGGAGCGAGCCTGCTCGCGAAGGCGTCCTCTCGCGACCTACAGCAACATCACGGAGCAACGCCTGAAGCGCTGGCGCGAATCCTCGACGACGACATCAACCTCGCGGTCTGGCAACGCCAACTTCCGCTGCACATCAGCGACTTCGCGCAGATGCTGCTGGCCTTGAATGAGCCGCTGGCCGAGTCGCTGGTCTTGGAATTGGCCGACGAAGAGGCCGAACCCAATCTCCAGGGCCTGGCTTCAGGCTTCAACGACCTGGAAGGTTACGAGGGGTTTATCGCGGACCTGCGCTGGTTGGTCAGCGCCTTCGCGTGCCTGCTCGGCGCGCGACGCATCGGCCTGCGTTTGCGGGTGTTGGACAAGGCCATGTGCCCGCGTTTCCACGTCGATCACGTGCCGGTTCGCTTGATCACCACTTACGCCGGCGTCGGCAGTCAGTGGCTGAGGGAAGGGGCGATGGATCGCCGGCAATTGAGCCAACCCAGTGCCGAACCGATGGACGCTGCGCTGATCGAGCATCTCGCCTGCGGCGACGTGGCCTTGCTCAAAGGCGAGAATTGGCACGGTAACGAGGGCTTTGGCTTGATCCATCGCTCACCGCAACCCGCGCCCGGCGAGCGCCGGATGATCCTCACCCTCGATTGGCTCGCCTGAGTCAGGGCTGGAGCCAATTCCCCTGGCTCTGGCTTTCGCAAAACGGCTTCAAATACGCCGCATCGGTGGCCACGCCGTAATAGTGAATATCCTGCCGGTAAGGCATATTGGCGACTTGAGCGTTGCTGCACACGCCGAAAGCACCGCTGGGGCATTGGTCGACGTACTGCACTTCGACTTTCTGCCCGGCCAGGCTCGGCTGGCAAAACCCCTCACTGAAGAGTTTTTCTGGAATATTGCGGTTCTGTTGGCAGACCTTCACGTCGAGCCGCTCCGCCTGGCTGTGGACTACGCAGGCCTGCGCCAGCGCCTCGCTTGAAGCCAGTAGCATGAGCAGCGACAACCCCATCGCTCGCATCCTTTTCCTCCTTAGAAATCGTCGACCATGTTGCAGAACATACCCACTCACGTCATCGCCGGGCCGCTGGGTGCCGGCAAGACCAGCCTGATCAGGCACCTGATGACACAACGCCCAGCCAACGAACGCTGGGCGGTGTTGATCAATGAGTTCGGTCAGATTGGCCTCGACGCCGCGCTGCTGACCCAGGACGCCGATGGTATCGCAATGGGTGAAGTGGCCGGCGGCTGTTTGTGTTGCGTCAATGGTGCGCCGTTCCAGGTCGGCCTCGGGCGTCTGTTGCGCAAGGCCCGGCCGGATCGGCTGTTTATCGAGCCCTCCGGTTTGGGGCATCCGCTGCAATTGCTCAAGCAATTGGGCGAGGCGCCATGGCTCGGTGTGTTGGCGGTGCAGCCCTGCGTGCTGGTGCTGGATGCCCAGGCCTTGCTCGCCGGCAAACCCCTGCCCGAGGCGCAACAGCAGGCGTTGGCTCATGCGGGTCTGCTGGTGCTGAACAAAGCTGAAGATCTGGATGACACCGATCGTCGAAACGTCGCGATGCTATTGCCGCCGCAAACGCTCTATTGGACGCAGCAGGCACAACTGCCGTTGAGCGAACTGCCAGGGCGGGCGTCTCGGGCGATGGCCGGTGTGGATAACTTTGTCGCGCCGAAGGGCTTGGCGCAGCTGCCGGCGATCTGGAGTGATCCGACCTTGCCGATTTGCCTGAGCCAGGCCCAGGAGGGCGGTTGGAGTATTGGCTGGCGTTGGCACCCGAGTCAGGTGTTCGATCAAGCGCAAGTGGCGCGCTGGCTTGAAGGGCTGGCCTGGCGGCGGGCGAAGCTGGTGATCCACGGCAACAACGGCTGGCTATCAGCGAATGCCTTGGATAACTCGCCGCTGGAATGGAAGGCCAGTGAATGGCGGCAGGATTCGCGTATCGAGCTGATTTTCGCGGACGGGCAGGACGTGGTGGCGCTACAGGACGGGCTGGATCGATGCCGGGTTGTGCCTCGCGGTTGATGGCCTATTCGCGAGCAGGCTCGCTGCTACAGGAACTCAAGGCCGCCACTTGGTGTGTTCCTGGCGCCATTGGCTCAGTTCGATGACTTCAGCCCGAGGCCGGGCGACATCGACCACTGGCGGCGTGTCGTCGAACGGCACCGGGTAGGGCGCCAGTTCGATGTGTGCGCTGTGGGCGCCGAACTGGGTGATGGTGCCGTTGTGGCGGGTTTCGCCGGTCACGGTGAATTCGAAGGTGTAGACCCGTGCCAGGCGGCGCCGGCCATTGGCGTCCTTGATGAACGCGATTTTTTTCAGCGCGACATTGCCGTCCAGCAACTCGATTTCAAGCTTGGCGCAATGTTGCTTGACCCGCTCCAGCGCGCGTTCACGCAAGCCGTGGTTGTGCCACAGCCACGCGCCGCCAGTGGCCAACAGCATCAGCACGAAAATATTTCCCAGGGTCAACATGACAGGCGCTCCGACAGATGGGTGTCAGCTTAACTGCGTCGCTGGTCTGTCGTACAGACCGCGTTTAGTCGCATACTGCGCGGCTCGGATTTCACTCGTTTGACGGAACCCACCGCATGAAACGTACTCCCCATCTGCTCGCCATCCAGTCCCACGTGGTGTTCGGCCACGCGGGCAACAGCGCCGCGGTTTTCCCGATGCAGCGGGTCGGCGTCAACGTCTGGCCGCTGAACACGGTGCAATTCTCCAACCACACCCAATACGGGCACTGGACCGGGGAAGTCTTCGCGCCGCAGCAAATCCCGGAGCTGGTGGAAGGCATCGCCGCCATCGGCGAATTGGGCAATTGCGATGCGGTGTTGTCGGGTTATCTGGGCAGTGCCGCCCAAGGTCGGGCGATTCTCAGCGGCGTGGCGCGGATCAAGGCGATCAACCCCAAGGCCGTGTACTTGTGCGATCCGGTGATGGGCCATCCGGAGAAGGGGTGCAGCGTGCCGGCGGAAGTCAGTGATTTCCTGCTCGAAGAAGCGGCCGCAGTGGCGGATTTCATGTGCCCCAATCAGTTGGAACTCGACAGTTTTTCCGGGCGCAAGCCGCAGTCGTTGTTCGATTGCCTGGCGATGGCCCGCGCGTTGCTGGCCCGTGGGCCGAAGGCGGTGCTGGTCAAACACCTGGATTATCCCGGCAAACCGGCCGACGCTTTCGAGATGCTCCTGGTGACTGCCGAGGGCAGTTGGCATTTGCGCCGGCCGCTGCTGGCGTTTCCGCGGCAACCGGTGGGCGTCGGTGACCTGACCTCAGGCTTGTTCCTGGCGCGGGTCCTGCTCGGCGACAGCCTGGTGGCCGCCTTCGAATTCACCGCCGCAGCGGTCCACGAAGTGCTGCTGGAAACCCAGGCCTGCGCCAGCTACGAGCTGGAACTGGTGCGCGCCCAGGACCGGATCGCCCATCCGCGGGTGCGGTTCGAGGCGACCTCGATCAGTCTTTGAATCAGCGCTGCAGCCATTCGCGAGCAGGCTCGTTCCAACACAGATCCCCTGTGGAAACGAGCCTGCTTGCGAAGACTCTCTAAAGAACAGCCTCGATCAGCCAGGGTGTCTCAAGCGTCGCCCTTGATCTCCTGATAACGCTTTTCCAGTTCCTGGCGAATCTGCCGCCGTTGCTGGGCCTGCACAAAGCGGCGTTTGTCTTCACTGTTCTGCGGTTGCAGTGGCGGGACAGCGGCGGGTTTGCGTTGGTCGTCCACCGCCACCATGGTGAAGAAGCAGCTGTTGGTGTGGCGCACCGAGCGCTCGCGGATGTTTTCGGTCACCACCTTGATGCCCACCTCCATCGAGGTGTTGCCGGTGTAGTTGACCGACGCCAGGAACGTCACCAGTTCGCCGACATGAATCGGCTCGCGGAAAATCACCTGGTCCACCGACAGCGTGACCACGTAGCGGCCGGCGTAACGGCTGGCGCACGCGTACGCGACTTCGTCGAGGTATTTGAGCAGGGTGCCACCGTGAACATTGCCAGAGAAATTGGCCATGTCAGGGGTCATCAGTACCGTCATCGACAGCTGGGCATTTCCGGGTTCCATAACGTACTCACGGTTTTCAAGGCAGTTTTGATGGGGAGGCACCTCTGCGAGTGCCTGGCCGGTTTTTTCCAACCCGCCGTTATCGGGACGCCGGGCAACTGATCGCCGTCACGCCCGGGTTCGATCTGTTTCCATATATTGCACCGCCTTTTTGCTTCAGGTCGCAGTGTTAACCTGCAAAAGCCCTTTTTCAAGGGCATTTCCCTACTTGGAACGCGGATTTTTTCTCAACTTGGCCAGGCGTTTTCGTCACCTGAAAGCCGAGTTTTCTCACAAGGAGCCTACCCCATGCATGCCATCAGCTTCATTCAGGACCTGGCAGTGATCATGTTGGTCGCAGGCGTGGTGACCGTGCTCTTCCATCGTTTCAAGCAGCCGGTGGTGCTGGGCTATATCGTCGCTGGTTTCATCATCGGCCCACACACGCCACCGTTCGGCCTGATCCATGACGAAGAAACCATCAAGACCCTCGCGGAATTGGGGGTGATTTTCCTGATGTTCTGCCTGGGCCTGGAGTTCAGCCTGCGCAAGTTGTTCAAGGTCGGCGCCACGGCGTTTATTGCCGCCTTCCTCGAAATCGTGCTGATGATCTGGATCGGTTACGAAATTGGCCGCTGGTTCGACTGGAACACCATGGACTCGCTGTTCCTCGGTGCGATCCTCGCCATCTCGTCCACCACCATCATCGTCAAGGCCCTCAACGACCTGAAGATGAAGAATGAACGCTTCGCCCAGCTGATTTTCGGCGTGCTGATCGTCGAAGACATCCTCGGCATCGGCATCATTGCCTTGCTCTCCAGCATCGCCGTCAGCGGGACCGTCAGTTCCGGTGAAGTGTTTTCCACGGTGGGCAAGCTGTCGCTGTTCATGATCGTCGCGCTGGTGATCGGCATCCTGCTGGTGCCGCGCTTGCTGGCGTACGTGGCGAAGTTCGAAAGTAACGAGATGCTGCTGATTACGGTACTGGGCCTGTGCTTCGGCTTCTGTTTACTGGTGGTCAAGCTGGAATACAGCATGGTGCTGGGCGCTTTCCTGATCGGCGCAATCATGGCCGAGTCGCGGCAATTGCTGAAAATCGAGCGCCTGATCGAGCCGGTTCGCGACCTGTTCAGCGCGATTTTCTTCGTCGCCATCGGCCTGATGCTCGATCCGCAGATCTTGCTGCAATACGCCTGGCCCATCGCGGTCATCACCGTCGCCGTGGTGCTGGGCAAGATGTTGTCCTGCGGGCTTGGGGCGTTTATCGCAGGTAATGACGGACGCACCTCGCTGCGCGTGGGGATGGGGCTGTCACAGATTGGCGAATTTTCCTTCATCATCGCCTCGCTGGGCATGACCTTGCAGGTCACCAGCAACTTCCTCTATCCCGTCGCGGTGGCGGTGTCGGTGCTTACCACCTTGATGACGCCGTACCTGATTCGCGCGGCCGATCCGTTGTCGATCAAGCTGGCCTCGGCCATGCCTCAGCGTTTGGGGCGCGTGTTGGGGATGTACGGCGAATGGTTGCGCAGCATCCAGCCGCAAGGCGAGGGCGCGTTGCTGGCGTCGATGATCCGGCGGATTTTGTTGCAGGTCGGGGTCAACCTGGCGCTAGTGATCGCGATTTTCTTTTCCGGCGCTTACTTTGCCGAACGCATCTCGGCCTACCTGGAAGGCTGGGTCAGCGACCCTAGTTGGCAGAAGGCTTTGATCTGGGGCGGGGCACTGTTGCTGTCGTTGCCGTTCCTGATCGCGGCGTATCGCAAGCTCAAGGCGTTGTCGATGCTGCTGGCGGAAATGGGCGTGAAGCCAGAGATGGCCGGCCGCCACACGCAGCGAGTGCGCCGGGTGATCTCCGAAGTGATCCCGATTCTTTCGCTGCTGGTGATTTTCCTGCTGTTGGCAGCCTTGTCGGCCAGTATCTTGCCGACCAACAAGTTGCTGATGCTGATTGCGGTGGTCGCGGCCGCCGTGGCGGCGTTGCTGTGGCGCTGGTTCATTCGCGTGCATACGCGCATGCAAGTGGCCCTGCTGGAGACCCTGGACAATCACAAGGACTCGGCCGGCCACTAAACCGGGCGGGGCGTGGGGCGGATCAGCTTTCCAGCCAGACGTCCCGCGCCCAGTGCCATACCGATTCCCAGGTTTCCTCGGCAATCAGTTCTTCCTCGGCCTGCCACAACACCACGGTGCCGTCTTCTTCCACCAAGTAGTAGTCGTCGCCGTCCTGGCAGATCGGGATCATGCTGCGGTCGACGCCGGCATCCCAGGCGTTCGCCGCGACGTCTGGCAGGTAGGTGTGGGATTGCGGGTCGGTCACGGTGACCGGCTCCAGGCTGCCGTACACGACGTCGCTGACGGTCAGCAAAAATTCTCTGAAGACAAACGGGATGTCGATGAACAGTTGTTCCTCGATTTCCACCAGCAGGTCTTCGTCAGGCAGCTCCAATGGCACCGGTACCGGTTCGTTGGCTTCACGCAGTTGTTCGATGATTTCTTCCACGGCCGGGATCCTCTTGCTCAATGGCGCGGTTTATAGGGGCGGTTTATACAGTAGCTTGCTATAGATGCAACCGCGAAATAGAAAAACCCCGGACAAGTCCGGGGTTTCTGTAGGAGTTCGCCTAACGGGCTAGGTTCAGCCGTTCTGGCGGATACCGGCGACCAGCCAAGGCTGGTTTTCACCTTGTGGACGCTCCATGTTCCAGCTTTCGCTGAACACTTCGCCCTGGTCGAAACGCGAGGTTTTCGACAGACCGCTGAAGGTCAGGGTGGCGATGGTCTTGTCGGCCCGATCATCCACGCCGTCCAGTTGCACGGTGAGGTTGTCGATGTAGGTCGACTGGAAGCCTTCGCCCAGGTCCGCACGTTCGCGCTTGAGGAATTCAAGCATTTGCGGGGTCACGAACTCGGCGATCTTGTCCATTTCATTGGCGTCCCAGTGCTGCTGCAGGGACTGGAAGTGGCTGCGGGCCGCTTCGATGAAGCGTTCTTCGTTGAACCAGGCTGGCGCGTTGATCACCGGACGAGCGGCGACAGGGGCCGCGGCGCCGCCGAAGATCGAACCCATGGCTGGCTTCTGTTCGAAGGTTTCACGCTGCATCGGTGCGTGGCCAGCTGGAGCCAGTTGGTCCTGCTGCTTGCGGCGACGAGCGGCGATGAAACGGAAGATCAGGAAGGCGATGACCGCCATGATCAGGATGTCGAAGATCTGCATGCCCTGGAAGCCGCCGCCCATGAACATGGAGGCCAGCAGGCCACCGGCGGCGATACCGGCCAGAGGGCCGAGCCAGCGGGACGCACCGCCGGCCTTGGCGGCAGCGCCAGCGGCACCGGCCGCGCCTGCGGTGGCAGCAGCGCCGCCCGCAGCAGAAGAAGGAGCCATTTGGCTGGTTTGGTGGGTCGGCGCGGCGCCGACACTTTTGCCGCCACCAAAGCGCTTGGCGTTGGCGTCGAGGCTCATCGTCAGGCCGATGCACAACGCCATGGCGATGCTAAGAAAACGTTTCATAAAGGGAATTCCCATTTGTGGATGGCACGCGCGCCATGTTGCACAGCTGAAGTGTTGCTGGCTAGCAACAGAGTGTTTCGGGCTTTTGCCTGACAGGTTAGGTTCAGCTCCGCGGGCGCGAGAGGGCCTGTCTAATTTGGTCTGTAGGAACCGGGGATTAGTTCTGTAGGAAATGGGGATGGCCAGAGCCACATACAACCCCTATGAGAACGAGCCTGCTCGCGAAGGCGTCGTCACCGTCAACATCGGCGTTGAAGATGAAGGGCTTCGCGAGCAGGTTCGCTCCTACATGCAGAGGCTGGCGGCCTTCAGATCGCTTCCAGTTTCGCGTACCCCAGCATCAGCCACTTGCTGCCTTCGCTGAAGTTGACCTGCACCCGGGCCTGGGCGCCGGCGCCTTCGAAGTTGAGGATCACGCCGTCGCCGAACACCGAGTGCCGGACGGCTTGGCCGAGGCTGAAACCGGTGTCCGGAATCTCGCTGCCGCCGAACAAGCTGCTACTGCTTTGCTGCTGGCCGCCGCCGAAAGGACGGCTGACGCTGTTGGACAGGCGCACTTCCTGGATCAGCCCTTTCGGCACTTCCCGTACGAAACGCGACACCTTGTTGTAGGTTTCGCTGCCGTATAGGCGCCGCGTTTCGGCGTAGGTCATCACCAGGTTCTGCATCGCCCGGGTGATGCCGACGTAGGCCAGGCGCCGTTCTTCTTCAAGGCGACCGGGTTCTTCCAGGCTCATCTTGTGCGGGAACAGGCCTTCTTCCATGCCCACCAGGAACACGTAAGGGAATTCCAGGCCCTTGGCGCTGTGCAGGGTCATCAACTGAATGCTGTCTTCGTGCTCGTCGGCCTGGGTGTCGCCGGCTTCCAGCGAGGCATGACCGAGGAATGCGGCCAGCGGCGTCAGGTCTTCGTCTTCTTCGCTGTTTTCGAAGTTACGCGCGGCGCTGACCAATTCCTCAAGGTTTTCCACCCGAGCCTGGCCTTTCTCGCCTTTTTCCGCTTCGTGATAGGCGATCAGCCCCGATTGCTCGATGACAGTCTGAGTCATGAGGTGCAGCGGCATTTCCATGCACTTCGCGGCAAGGTTCTCGATTAATTCGATAAATGCGCCCAAGGCACCCGCCGCGCGGCCAGTCAGGCCTTTATTGGCGACCAGCAAGCGCATGGCTTCCCACATCGACACGTCGCTGTGCCGTGCATGATCGCGAATGGCCTCGACGGTTTTTTCGCCGATGCCACGGGCTGGAACGTTGATGACCCGTTCCAGCGCCGCGTCATTGCCGCGACCTTCCAGCAACCGCAGATAAGCCATGGCGTTCTTGATTTCCGCCCGCTCAAAGAAGCGCTGGCCGCCGTAGATGCGGTACGGAATGCGCTCGCGCAGCAGGGCTTCTTCCAACACCCGCGATTGGGCGTTGGAGCGGTACAAAATCGCGATATCACTGCGGGCCAAGCCGGTTTTCAGCGCGCTTTCGATGGTTTCCACCACGTAGCGTGCTTCGTCGTGTTCGTTGAACGCGGCGTACAGGTTGATCGCTTCGCCGTCGCCGCCATCGGTCCACAACTCTTTGCCCAAGCGTCCGGTGTTGTTGGCGATCAGGGCGTTGGCGGCCTTTAGGATGCCGGCGGTGGAGCGATAGTTCTGCTCCAGGCGAATGGTTTCGGCGTCCGGGAAGTCGGCGGAATACTGGTGGATGTTCTCGATCTTCGCCCCGCGCCAGCCATAGATCGATTGATCGTCGTCGCCCACCACCATCAGGCTGTCGCCGCCCTTGGCCAATAGACGCAACCAGGCGTACTGCACGGCGTTGGTGTCCTGGAATTCGTCCACCAGCACATGACGGAAGCGCTTCTGGTAATGCGCCAGCAGGCCCGGGTGATCGCGCCACAGGTCGAGGGCGCGCAGCAGCAGTTCGGAGAAGTCGATCACGCCGGCGCGCAAGCACGCGGCCTCATAGGCCTCATAAATGCTGCGCATGGTCGCCAGGAACAGGTCGCCGCTGGCTTGAATGTGTTGCGGACGCAGACCTTCGTCTTTCTGCCCGTTGATGAACCACTGGGCCTGGCGCGCCGGCCAGCGTTGTTCGTCGAGGCCCAGTTCGCGGATCACTCGCTTGACCAGGCGTTGCTGGTCGTCGCTGTCGAGGATCTGGAAGGTCTGGCTCAACCCGGCTTCCTGCCAGTGCGCCCGCAGCAAGCGGTGCGCCAGGCCGTGGAAGGTGCCGACCCACATGCCGGCTGGGTTGATGCCCATCAACTGCTCGATGCGATGGCGCATCTCGGCAGCGGCCTTGTTGGTGAAAGTCACCGACAGGATCGAATGGGGCGAGGCGTTCTCGACCTGGATCAACCAGGCGATACGGTGCACCAGCACTCGGGTTTTGCCGGAGCCAGCACCGGCCAGGACCAACTGACGACCCACGGAGGCAGCTACGGCCTGGCGTTGGGCATCGTTGAGGGAGTTCAGCAGAAGGGAGAGGTCATCGCGCATCGGGGCATTCTAGGGGCCCGCGTCACACCGGGCAAACCCCGCTTTGCTTTAGCCGATGAAAGAAGCGATGAGGACGACCGGTCAGTCACTGGCTGCAGCCATTGGCGGGGCTCGCTTGCCTGCATTTTGGCGGGGCAGAGTGATGGCCACTTTTGCCGATTTAATGACCCGGGGCAGTTTGGTCCCGGCGGTTGCTTGTGTATGCTCGCTCGACGTTTCGGGCTCATGCTCACCATTATAAGAACAAGAACATTGCCTATGACCCTCAGCACCGACCTGTCGGGCCCCTCCGTGGAGCCTCGGGTCATCCGTAAACAGTACGCCATGGAAATGGCCGTCGAGCGCACACGCCTGCTGTATCAGGGTTCGCTGCTGCCGACACTGTTCATGTTGATCAACGGTCTGGTCTGCGCCGGTCTGCTCTGGAGCCCACAGCGCTATTTCCTGGTCAGCGTCTGGCTGATCTGGCTGCTGTCGTTGGTGGCGCTACGAGTCATTCAAGTCGCCGCGTTCGATTCGGCGATGCCCAGCCGCCAGGCCCATCCCGTTTGGCAACGCATGTTCTTGCTCGGTTCGGCCCTGACCGGCCTGACCCTCGCCGGTGCCGGTATCGCCCTGGTGCCCGCCGACAGCTTCCAGCAACAGGCCTGGGTGTTCGGCCTGATTGGCGCGGCGGCGCTGTCCGCCAGCGTCGCCTACGCCGTCAGCTTGCACGCCTACCTGTCCTTCACCTTGCCCTGCCTGTTGCCGGCCATCGTCTATCTGTTCTGGGGCGGCGACCCGCAAGCGCAGGGCTGGGGCTGGCTGGGATTGATTCTCTTGGGATCGCTGAGCGTGGTGGCCTGGCAGGTCAATCGCCTGATCCAGCGCGGTCTGCTTCGACGGTTCCAGAACCAGGCGTTGATCGAGCATTTGCAGCAGGCGCAAAGTCGCAGCGATCAACTCAATCAGGAACTGGCGCGGGAAGTCGAGCAACGTCGGCATGCCGAAGACGAGTTGCGCAAGGCCCAGGTCGGGCTGGAAAGCCGTGTGGCGCAGCGCAGCCTGGAACTGGACGTGGCCAACCAGGCCTTGAGCAAGAGCGAGGCGCGGCTGGCCTTGGCATTGAAAGCCAGTGAACTGGGCCTGTGGGACTGGAACCTGCAAACCGATGAAGTGCATCACACCCAGATCAAGGAGCTGTTCGGCCTTGAGCCCGAATACGTCACCGCGATGCTCAGCCACCTCAAGCCACGCCTGCATCCCCAAGATCTGCCGCCGCTCAAGCGCGCGCTGGTGGAGCACCTCAAGGGCCGCACCGAGGATTACCAGATCGAATACCGCGTGCGCCACGGCGACGGGCACTGGGTGTGGATCGAAGACCGGGGGCGGGTGGTGGAGCGTAGCGACAGCGGGCGGGTGGTTCGCATGGTCGGCACCCGGCGCGACATCAGCGCCAGCAAGGACTTGGAAGAACAGCGGCAACTGGCAGCGACGGTGTTCGAGGCTGCCAGCGAAGGCATTGTGATTTTCAACCCAGACTACGAGTTGATCGCGATCAACCAGGCGTTTAGTCGGGTCACCGGTTATCACATCGACGACATGCTCGGCCGCAACGTCGTCGAATTGCCGTGCAGCCGTGACGCGCGCCGCCACTACAGCGCGATCCACCACGCCTTGGAGCAGCACGGCAGTTGGCAGGGTGAATTGGTGGAAACCCGCAAGAACGGCGAGTTGTATCCGCAATGGCTGCAATTGAACGCAGTGCGCGACCGTCGCGGCCATGTCAGCCACATCGTGGGCTTTTTCGCAGACTTGTCGGCACGCCGCGAATCCGAAGAGCGCATGCGCTACCTCACGCACTACGACGAGCTGACCGGGCTGGCCAACCGCTCGCTGTTTCGCGAGCGCCTGCGCGAAGCCCATCAGCGGGTACGCCAGGGCGGCCGCAGCCTGGCGCTGCTGCACATCAACCTGGATCGCTTCAAACTGCTCAACGACAGTCTGGGCCACGAAGTCGCCGATCAACTGTTGCAGAAAATGGCCCGGCGCCTGGTCAATGCCTTGCCCGAAGCGGACACTATCGCCCGGTTGTCCGGTGACGAATTCGCCGTGCTGTTCGACAGCTACGGCAACCTGTCGAGCCTGGCGCGGGTGGCGACGCGCTTGTCGAGCAAGTTGCGCTTACCGGTGACGGTGGACGGCCATGAATTGGTGGTCAGCGCGTCGATGGGCATCAGCATGCTGCCGGACAATGCCCGGGAAATCTCGGCGCTGGTCAGCCAGTCGAACATGGCCATGCAACACGCCAAGCATTTGGGCGGCGACAACTTCCAGTTCTACACCGAGAGCCTGCAAGCCAGCACCCTTGAGCGTTTGCAACTGGAGAACCAGTTGCGCAAGGCGATCGAAGAGCGCCAGTTGAAAGTCTTCTACCAACCGAAACTTTGCCTCGCAACCGGCAAGCTCAATGCCGCCGAAGCCCTGGTGCGTTGGGATCACCCGACCATGGGCCGCGTGCCGCCCGGGGAGTTTATCGGCTTGGCCGAAGAGACCGGGCTGATCGGTCCGATCGGCGAATTCGTCCTGCGCCAGGCTTGCTGGCAAGCCTGCGAATGGCAGCGCCAGGGGCTGGAGCCGATCCGTGTTTCGGTGAACCTCTCGGTGCATCAATTGCGCCAAGGCAAGCTGGTCAGCCTGGTGCGCCAAGTGCTGGAGGAAACCGGGTTGGCGCCGCACTACCTGGAGCTTGAACTGACGGAGAGCCATTTGCTCGACAGCGTCGAACACATCATCGCCACCTTCCAGCAACTGCGCGACTTGGGCGTGAAACTGGCCATCGACGATTTCGGTACCGGGTATTCGTCCCTGAGTTACCTCAAGCGCATCCCGGTGGACTACGTGAAAATCGACCAGGCGTTTATTCGCGGCTTGGGCCAAGGCACGGTGGACGCGGCTATTACCCGCGCGATCATCGCCATGGCCCACGGCCTGTCGCTGAAGGTGGTGGCTGAAGGCGTAGAGCGTCCCGAGCAGCTTGAGTTTTTGAAGGCCGAGCGTTGCGATGAAGTGCAGGGCTATTTGATCAGCCGCCCGATAGAGGCCGATGGCCTGGCGGCGTTGCTGCGTGCGGACTTCAGGGCTACATGAGGCGTACACGCCTGAAATCGGGGCATGTTGTTAAGCATTGAATGGGCAAAACGGCAATTCATGTAGTATAACTACAAGATTGCTACATCCCTGGCATCTGCCCCATAACAAGAGTCCAGTCCTTTGAATCTGTTGCAACACATCGCCCAGTCTCGTCATCTGTTACGCAAGTCGGAACTCAAGGTCGCCGACCATGTGCTGCTTGACCCGGCGGCGGTGATGCACAGTTCCATGGCCGATCTGGCTCACAGCGTGGGCATCAGCGAGCCGACCATCGTGCGCTTCTGCCGCGCCATCGGTTGCTCCGGATTCCAGGACCTGAAACTCAAGCTCGCGCAAAGCCTGGCGGCCGGCGCCAGCTTCGGCCAGTTTGCGATCCATGAAGACGATTCCGTCGCCGACTACAGCCTGAAAATCTTCGACACCACCCTGCACACGCTGATGGAGGTTCGCGAGAAACTCGATCCGCTGGAGTTGCAACGGGCAGTGACCTTGATGTCCCAAGCCCAGCGTGTGGAGTTTTACGGATTTGGCGCGTCGGGTGCGGTGGCGGCGGATGCCCAGCACAAATTCTTCCGCTTGCTGCTGACTGCGGCGGCCTATTCCGACCCGCACATGCAGGCGATGTCCGCGGTGACGCTCAAGCCGACCGACGTGGCGATTTGCATTTCCCAGTCCGGTCGCTCCAAGGATTTGCTGATCACCGCCAACCTGGTGCGCGAAAGCGGCGCTTCGTTGATTACCCTGTGCCCGAGCCAGACACCGCTGGCGGAACTGTCGACCGTCAACCTGGCGATCGACGTGCACGAAGACACGGAAATCTATACACCCCTGACGTCGCGTATCGCCCACCTGGTGGTGATCGACGTGCTGGCGATGGGCGTGGCCATGGCCCGCGGCCCGAGCCTGGTCAACCACCTCAAGAGCGTCAAGCGCAGCCTGCGCAGCTTGCGCCTGTCCCCCAAATCAGTAAAAGCCCTCGACGACTAAGCTCGAGCTCGTCAGCTTTTGATGTTGTTGCTTTTGATGTTGTGGTGAGGGGGCTTGCCCCCGTTCGACTGCGCAGCAGTCGCAAGCCATGGGGCCGCTACGCGCCCCAGCGAAAGCAAGCTCCCTCGCCACAGGTTCTTGCAAAGGCTGCGACATTCATCAGCCTGTAACCCGCTCGCCGCCAAATCGTCATCCCCCACGCCTATCGTGAAACTCCCGTACTCGCCTTGGGAGACTCGAAATGGCCCAGCCCTACGAAGAACGCAACAGCGCCGTCAAAACCCGTCGTCAGCAAGAAGACCAGCGCCGCATGGAATTTCGCCGCGCTATCGAAGATCGCTGCGAAAGACGTCAGCTTCTCGCAGAAATCGGCGATTTTCCCGACATGGGTGATCTCAACTACTGGCAGGCGGAGTCGGCAACTTCCCGTCGAAGCGCTCAACCAGGGCGCTGATCTGCACCCGTTCGCTGCGGATAAACGCAAGGAACGCGTGAGCCACCGGTGACAGGCGTTTCGCCTTGGCCTGCACCAGGCACCAGCTGCGAAACAGCGGCAACTCCTCGACCGGCAGTTCCACCAGCGCGCCGGTCGCCAGCTCCAGGTTCAGGGCGTGACGCGTCAACAACGCCACGCCCAGACCCGCCAACACACACTCGCGCTGCGCTTCGGCCGATGCCACTTCGGCGGTCTGGGTAAAGTGCACCCTTTTCTCCTTGAAGTACTCTTCGCACGCCAATCGCGTACCCGAGCCGGGTTCACGCAGCAGCAGGGTGTACGGCTCAAGATCCTGCAAACGTAGCGGCCCCATGTGCGACAGCGGATGGTCCGGCGGCGCGACGGCCACAATCGGGTTGTTGAGAAACGGCAGGAACTCCAGGCCCATGTCCTGCGGCACCATCGACATGATCACCAGATCGTCGCGGTTGTCCGACAGGCGCCGAATCACCTGCCCCCGGTTGACCACGGTCAGGTGCAGGTTCACTTCCGGGTGCTGGCGCTTGAACGCGGCGAACAGGTGCGGCACAAAGTATTTGGCGCTGGATTCCACCGCCAGCTTCAATTGGCCTTGTAGCGAACCTTGCATGTCCGACAGCTGCATATCGAGGTTTTCCAGACGCCCGAAGATGTCACGGCTGGCCCGTTGAAGAGCTTCTGCGGCCTCGGTCATGTAGAGCTTTTTGCCGACGTAATCGAACAAAGGCTGACCAATCAGCTCTTCGAGTTGACGAATCTGTAGGCTCACGGCAGGTTGGGTGAGCGACATTTCATCGGCGGCGCGGCTGTAGGAACGCAAATCACAGACTTCGTTGAAAATCTGCAATTGACGCAATGTCATACGCATCAATGACTTACGCATTTCAGGCGGGCTCCGGCCGCAGAGAGGTGCGTCAACTATAAGTCTTTACTTATGCCTAACCCAATTATTAATCATTTTTGTTAATCCCTTGGCAGGACTAGTGTGATGACGCGACCAAACTGAAACATCTGGTCACGCGTCGACCTGGTCTAGCGGGTCGTGGGTACCACCGGCTCAAGGGAACCTCCAAGTGATAACAAAGATCCTGATCGCCAACCGTGGTGAGATTGCCGTACGAATCGTGCGGGCCTGCGCCGAAATGGGCATTCGCTCGGTGGCGATCTATTCCGACGCCGACCGCCATGCGCTGCATGTGAAGCGCGCGGACGAGGCCCACAGCATCGGTGCCGAGCCTCTGGCGGGTTACCTGAATGCGCGCAAACTGGTGAATCTGGCCGTGGAAACCGGTTGTGATGCATTGCATCCTGGCTACGGTTTTCTTTCGGAAAATGCCGAACTGGCAGACATCTGCGCCGAGCGTGGCATCAAGTTCATCGGTCCATCGGCTGAAGTGATTCGCCGCATGGGTGACAAGACCGAGGCGCGCCGCAGCATGATCAAAGCCGGCGTGCCGGTCACGCCGGGCACCGAAGGTAACGTCGCGGATATCGCCGAAGCCTTGGTCGAAGGCGACCGGATCGGTTATCCGGTGATGCTCAAGGCCACGTCCGGTGGGGGTGGTCGTGGTATCCGTCGCTGCGACAGCCGTGAAGAACTCGAACAAGCCTTCCCCCGCGTGATCTCCGAAGCCACCAAGGCCTTCGGCTCGGCAGAAGTGTTCCTGGAAAAATGCATCGTCAATCCCAAGCACATCGAAGCGCAGATCCTCGGTGACAGCTTCGGTAACGTGGTGCACCTGTTCGAGCGCGACTGCTCGATCCAGCGTCGCAACCAGAAGCTGATTGAAATCGCCCCGAGCCCGCAACTGACCCCGGAACAGCGCGCCTACATCGGCGACCTGTCGGTGCGTGCGGCCAAGGCCGTGGGCTACGAGAACGCCGGTACTGTGGAGTTCCTGCTCGCCGAGGGCGAGGTGTACTTCATGGAGATGAACACCCGGGTGCAGGTGGAGCACACCATCACCGAAGAAATCACCGGCATCGACATCGTTCGCGAACAGATCCGCATTGCCTCGGGCTTGCCGCTCTCGGTGAAGCAGGAAGACATCCAGCACCGTGGCTTTGCATTGCAGTTCCGGATCAACGCCGAAGACCCGAAAAACAACTTCCTGCCGAGCTTCGGCAAGATCACCCGTTACTACGCCCCTGGCGGTCCCGGTGTGCGCACCGACACCGCGATCTACACCGGCTATACCATTCCGCCGTTCTACGACTCCATGTGCCTGAAACTGGTGGTGTGGGCGTTGACCTGGGAAGAGGCGATGGACCGTGGCTTGCGCGCCCTCGACGACATGCGTCTGCAAGGGGTCAAGACCACTGCCGCGTACTACCAGGAAATCCTGCGCAACCCGGAATTTCGCAGCGGCCAGTTCAACACCAGCTTCGTTGAAAGCCACCCTGAACTGACCAACTACTCGATCAAGCGCAAACCCGAAGAGCTGGCCCTGGCCATCGCCGCCGCCATCGCCGCCCATGCAGGCTTATGAATGAAACAGCTGCGAGCTTTTAGCTGCAAGCGGCAAGTAAAAGCAGATTGGCTTTTTCTTGCAGCTCGTAGCTTGAAGCTTGCCGCTATGAGGAGATACCAATGACTAAGAAGATCTTCGTAACCGATACCATCCTGCGCGACGCCCACCAATCGCTGCTCGCCACCCGCATGCGCACCGAAGACATGCTGCCGATCTGCGACAAGCTCGACAAAGTCGGCTACTGGTCGCTGGAGTGCTGGGGCGGCGCGACCTTCGACGCCTGCGTGCGCTTCCTGAAAGAAGATCCGTGGGAGCGTCTGCGCCAACTGCGTGCGGCGTTGCCCAACACCCGTTTGCAAATGCTCCTGCGTGGCCAGAACCTGTTGGGCTACCGCCACTACAGCGACGACGTGGTCAAAGCCTTTGTCGCCAAGGCTGCGGTCAATGGCATCGATGTGTTCCGTATCTTCGACGCAATGAACGATGTGCGTAACCTGCGGGTCGCCATTGAAGCGGTGAAAGCTGCCGGCAAACACGCCCAAGGCACCATCGCCTACACCACCAGCCCGGTGCACACCATTGAGGCGTTTGTCGCCCAAGCCAAGCAAATGGAAGCCATGGGTTGCGACTCGGTGGCGATCAAGGACATGGCCGGCCTGCTGACCCCGTACGCCACCGGCCAACTGGTCAAAGCCTTGAAGTCCGAGCAGTCGTTGCCGGTGTTCATTCACTCCCACGACACCGCCGGCCTGGCCGCGATGTGCCAACTCAAGGCCATCGAAAACGGCGCCGACCATATCGACACCGCCATTTCCAGCTTCGCCTGGGGCACCAGTCACCCGGGTACCGAGTCGATGGTCGCCGCGCTTAAAGGCAGCGAGTTCGACACCGGCCTGAACCTGGAGCTGCTGCAAGAAATCGGCCTGTACTTCTACGCCGTGCGCAAGAAGTACCACCAGTTCGAAAGCGAATTCACCGCCGTCGACACCCGCGTGCAAGTCAACCAGGTACCGGGCGGGATGATCTCCAACCTGGCCAACCAGCTGAAAGAGCAGGGCGCGTTGAACCGCATGAGCGAAGTGCTGGCGGAAATCCCGCGAGTGCGGGAGGACCTGGGCTTCCCACCGCTGGTGACGCCAACGTCGCAGATCGTCGGCACCCAAGCCTTCTTCAACGTGCTGGCGGGCGAGCGCTACAAGACCATCACCAACGAAGTGAAGCTTTACCTGCAGGGCGGCTACGGCAAGGCGCCGGGCACGGTGAATGAAAAACTGCGTCGTCAGGCCATCGGTAGCGAAGAGGTGATCGACGTTCGTCCGGCGGATTTGCTCAAGCCGGAAATGACCAAGCTGCGCGGCGAAATTGGCGCGTTGGCCAAGTCTGAAGAGGACGTGCTGACCTATGCGATGTTCCCGGACATCGGTCGCAAATTCCTCGAAGAACGTGAAGCCGGAACCCTGGTGCCGGAAGTGCTGCTGCCGATTCCTGAAGCCGGCAGCGTGGCCTCTGCCGGTGGCGAAGGCGTGCCGACTGAATTCGTGATCGACGTGCACGGCGAAACCTACCGCGTCGACATCACGGGTGTGGGCGTCAAGGCTGAAGGCAAGCGTCACTTCTACCTGTCCATCGACGGCATGCCGGAAGAAGTGGTGTTCGAACCGCTCAACGAATTCGTCAGCGGCGGTAGCAGCAAACGCAAACAAGCCACCGCGCCAGGTCACGTCAGCACCACCATGCCCGGCAACATCGTCGATGTGCTGGTCAAGGAAGGCGACACCGTGAAAGCCGGCCAAGCCGTGCTGATCACCGAAGCCATGAAGATGGAAACCGAAGTGCAAGCGGCCATCGCTGGCAAAGTCACCGCCATCCACGTGGCTAAGGGCGACCGGGTCAATCCGGGCGAAATCCTGATCGAAATCGAAGGCTGAGTTAACAGCCTCGATCCAACGCTTTAAACCTCGGGGGAGCATGTGCTCCCCTTTTTTTGCCTGATTTTTATGGCCCGCAGCATGCCCCTTGGGGGAGCGAGCCTGCTCGCGAAGAGGTCGGCACATCCAACCTCCAGGTGACGGTCAGACCGCTTTCGCGAGCAGGCTCGCTCCTACAAGGGCGTTGGTGCATCGGTTTTGGTCAGAACGCCATCCGCCATTGCCCCGTCATGCCATGGTTGCGGCTGTCGGTTCCGACTTCACCGGTGAGGCCAACACCCAGGGTATGGTTTTTCGCTACGCTCAGGTCGAGCCCTGCATCAAGCTTCAAGCTGTTACGGTCCAGTAGCGCTCCCTCGACATCGTAGGCCTTGCCGCCGGCGACCAGTTTCTGCCGAGTGTGGCTCTCGACTTCGCCGTAGGTGTGTTTCCACCCGGCACTGAATCGCGGTGTCAGTTGCATGCCGTTATCCAGCGTGTTGACCTGAGCCAGGCGCAGGCCAAAGGTGCTGTTGAAGTTGCTTTGCTCTTGCTCGTAGACCTTCAATGCTGCCGCGCCACCTTTTTCTGTGAAGCTGTCCCGCTGATAGCGTTGATAGCCCAGGCTGGCAAACGGCTCGATGGTGTAGTTGGCGCGGCCGAGGTTGTAGCCCACCTCAGCGAATGCCTGTTGGGTGCTGGCGTCGTAACTGCCCTTGGGCCGATCGCGGAAACGGTTGAATGCCACAGTCCGTTTGCTGCTGCCATCATGGCTGCTGTACGTCGCACCCAGGCGCAGGGACATCGGTCCGTTCTGGCGCAAGGCATAAGCGCCCATATGCCAGCTGTCGAGATCGCCGTCGAATTGGCGACCGTCCATGCGGGTCTGGGATTTACCGCCGATCACGCCCAGGTGCCATTCCTCATCGAGCCGCCAATCCGCACCCACTACCAGGCCTTGGGTGCTGTGCTGCAAGGTATCGAAATCGCGGTCCAGTTTGCCGCCATGGCCGAGCGCCTGAATCCACACCCTGCCTTGATCTTTGCTGCTGGCAGCGACGCGTGGGGCATTGCGTTGGCCGAAGGCGTGTCCGCTGTCCAATTGACGCATGGCCGACAGCATGCTGTCGCTGACTGGAGTGGCGGCGCTCAGGGTGGTCTTGGCCAGGTTGCCGTTGCTGCCGGCGGCGAGTTGTTCCAGGGCCAATTGCGCGCCCTGTTTGGTGGACTTGAGCAAGGCATTGACCGCTGCGTTGCTTGAAGCCTGGGAGTAAGCACCGGGTTTGGCCGGCTCCAGGCTATTGGCGACTCTCCGGGCGTTTTCAGTGGCCGCGACGTTCGTAAGACTCACATCATGTCGGCCTGTCGCGACTGTTGCCGCCGCGTCGGCCTCACTGCCCAGTGGTCCGATGAACACGAAGCCTTCTTTGAAGAAGTCGTTGGCATCCCAGTCGTAATCGGACGCGGCAGTTTCAATTTCGCTTCCTAGAGGCCCAATGAACTCTCCCCGGAACAGGTCCTCGGCGTCCCAGTCCACAGCCGGGGTATCGGTGGGCGAAACGAGATCGGAAAGCTGCTGGGCGCTGGCGAACTCGGCGCAACCAAAGGCAAGAGTGATGGCAATGGCCAGGCGCTGTGGCGTGTGACGGTGCTGGAGGGGCATCAAGTAAGGCCTCTTTTTTAGGGAGGCCAAACTTTAGGATTTAGAGGGGGGAAGCCGATGCCGGGCGTTTCTGGTGTTTTTGCGGGGCGACGGTGTTTTTTCTGTAGAAAAATTCACAGCATCGGGCAGTTGCCGTCATTTTTCTTTGCCTTGAAATGCCTTCTCCGTCAGGTCCGTCGGAAATTTCCTATAAGCACTCAGAAACTCATCTGCCACTGCCCAATCAACCCATGGTTACGGCTGTTGTTGCCCAGTTCGCCGCTATAGCCGAGGCCCACGCGATGGCGCGCTGAAATGCCCAGGTCGAGCCCGGCTTCGAGCACCAGGCTGTCGCGATCCAGTGAGCTGCCTTCGACACTGAACGCGGTACCGCCGCCGAGGAACGCTTGTTGCGTCGAGGTGCTGACGTCGCCGTAGGTGTGTTTCCAGCCGGCGCTCATGCGTGGGGTCAGGCTCATGCCGTTGTCCAGACTGCTGAGGTGCGCCAGGCGCAAGCCGAAGGTGGTGCTGAAATTGTCCTGGGTTTGCCCGTCGACCTGCAGCGCGGCGGCGCCACCTTTTTCGTTGTAGCTGTCGCGGTGATAACGCTGGTAGCCGAGGTTGGCGAAGGGCTCGGCGCTGAGGCGGCCGCTGCCCAGGGCGTAGCCGAGTTCGGCGAAGGCTTGCTGGCTGTCGGCGTCGTAGTCACCTTTGGGCCGGTCATTGAAACCGTTGAAGGCCACCGTGCGCTTGCTCTCGCCTTGGTGGCCGCTGTAGGCGGCGCCCAGGCGCAGGGCCACGGGGCCGCTTTGACGCAGGGCGTAGACCCCGGCGTGCCAGCTCTCGACGTTGCCATCCACGCCCGTCGCATCCAGGTCGGTTTTCGAATAGCCGCCCAGCACGCCGACCCGCCATTGCGCGTCGAGTGCCCAATCGGCGCCGAGTACGCTGCCTTTGGTGCGTTGTTCCAGACCGCTGCTGCCGTGCGAACCGTCGAGCTTGCCGTAGCCGCCGATGGCTTGCAGCCAGAGACGGCCCTGGGCATTGGGGTCGTTCAAGTTACGTGCTTCGGCCGGTACGCCGGTGGCGGCGAGCACCGGGGTTTCGCGCTGATCGAGACCGACCATCAAACCGGCGCCGCCGCCCATCTGCTGCATGGCACTGAGCATGCTGCCGCCGACCTGGCTGCTGGCGCCGAGGGTCGCGCTGGTCAGGTTGGCGTTGCTGCTGCCGGCCAGTTGCTCAATGGCCGCGCCGGCCGTGGCGTTGGTAGTGTTGAGCAAGGCGTTGTACAGCGCGTTGTTTTTACCCAGGGTCGCCAGGCTGTTAGCGGCGCTGTTGCCATTGCCGCTAAGGGCGAGTTGATTGAACGTCACATCGTTGCGGGTGTAGGTCAGGTCGACCTGGGTGGCGCTGTAATCGAGGGTCGGCGTGATGAACGCATAGTCGCTGGTGACGTGGCCGAAGGTGCCGTTGATCTGTCCGGCTTGCAGCACGGTGTAATGGCTCTGCCATGGGTAAGTGCCGCTGCCGGGATTGACCGCGAGGGTCGCGCCATTAAGGTTGGCAGTGCCGCCGACCTTGACCGGCGCACTGCTGCCGTCGGCGTTGACGCCATAGGCCAAGGTCGCGCCGCTGCTCAACGTCAGGTCGCGGACGACGGTCGCCGTGCCCAGGGCGGTGTTGGTGCGCAGGGTGCCGTTGACCAGCAGATTACCCACGGAACCGCCACCGGCATACACACCGCCGGCATCGACGGTGAGATTGCCGGCAATCCCGCCCTGGTTGATCAGCGTTGCGCCGCTGCGCACCGCGCCGCCATCGCTGAAATCGCCGCTGCCGGTCAGGGTCCAGGCGCCTTGCTTGACCTCCAGCCATTCGAAGTTGCGACTGGCGCCGAAGCTGCCGCCCGCCGTGTCGTCCATCACCACGCGGTCGTAGCCGGTGCCACCGTCGACCACGCCGTTGAAGCGGCTGCCATTGCGCAGGGTCAGGCTGTCCTTGCCGCCGCCCAAATCCAGGGCCAGGCCGTTGCTGCCGCTGATCAAACCGCCGTTGACCACTTGGTCGTCGAAGTCGCCGACGAATTTCACGCCAAAGCCGTCGAGGCCCTGGATGGTGCCGAAGTTTTCCAGGGTGGTCGCCGCCACCCCGGCGCCGCCGCTGCCGTCATCCACCAGGATGGCGCTGTTGGCGCCGCTGATCGTTGCGCCGTTGGCGTTGAGCACATAGCCACCGCCCAGAGCGATCCCCTCGCTGCCGTTGGCGAAGCCGTTCTTGTCCACACCGCCGGCGCCGATGCCCTGGATGGTGCCGTAGTTTTCGATGTGGGCAATCAGGTCGATATCCACGCCATCGCCGTCGCCGTTGGGCTGCAAGCCCGAGTAAGCGCCCGCGATGATGCCGTGGTTGATCACCGTGCCGTTGCCATCGGAGCCGAAGCCCGAGCCATTGCGCCCGGTGATCTGCCCGAAGTTGGTCAGCGTCGCGCCGAGGTCCGTGGTAATGCCGTGGCGGCCACCGGAAATGGTCCCGTAGTTGGTCACTGTAACGCCGGTTGCCGAGTCGATATCGACGCCGTCGAACTTGTCGTCGGCAATGCGCGAGTCGCCGGTGGAAATCTCGCCGTAGTTGGTGATGCTGGCGTTGGCGCCGGTCTTCATGCCGTCGCTGGCGTCACCGCGAATCAGCCCGCCCGCACGGTTGATGATGGTGGTTCTCACCCCGTCGCTGCGCAGCGCATCGAGGTCCAGGCCTTGGCCGGTGGTGGAGCGGATGATGCCGCTGTTGTCGATCAACAAGCTGCCGCTGACGAAGTTGCTGTCGATGCGCAAGGCGTCGTTGAAGCCGAGGATCTGCCCGCCGCTGCGGTTGTAGATGCTGTAGTTGCGCGCCTGGGTCAGGTCGCCACTGCTGTCGATCGCCCGGCCACCGGTGGAAATGATCTGGCCCGAGTTGTCGATAATCACCCCGGCGCCGGCGGTGCCGTCCTTCAAGCTCACAGCCTTGCCAGCATTGGTGATACTGCCCGGCCCCGAAATCGTCAGGGTGTCGCCGCCGCTCAAGGTTTGCGCCGTGGTGGTGGCGGTGTCGATCTGCACGGTTTTGTACGGCGCGGCGTGCACGCCGCTGCTGATCAACAGGGCAATAGTGAGCGCCAGGCGCTGGGGCGAGAAGGGCATGAGAGGACAGCCTTTTTGTTATAAGCGGGGCGTCCTTTATAGGGGAGGGTTTTTACAGAATGATGATGGGCGATGGGACCATAGCTTTGATCGTTCCCACGCTCCTGCGTGGAAACGCATCCTGCGACGCTCTGCGTTGCGCTATCGAGGGGACGCGGAGCGTCCCGGGCGGCATTCCCACGCGGAGCGTGGGAACGATCACCGTCCGCGTGGGAACGATCAATCGGGAGCGCCTCAGCCGCGACACTCCACCAGCGTCTTCACTTGCCCGCTGCCCGACTGGTTCTCTGCGCTCAACCAGCGCTCAAACCCCGCGCCGATGGCCGGCCATTCTGCATCCAGGATTGAGTACCACGCGGTGTCGCGGTTCTGGCCCTTGACTACCATGTGCTGGCGGAACACGCCTTCGAAGCTGAAACCCAGGCGTTCGGCGGCGTATTTGGAGCGGGCGTTGCCGTTGTTGCATTTCCACTCCAGGCGGCGGTAGCCCAGGGCGAAGGATTCCTTGGCCAGCAGGTAGACCGCTTCAGTGCTTTTCGGCGAGCGCTGCATCGGCGCGCCGAAGGTGACGTGGCCGATTTCGATGCGGCCCTGGGCCGGGACGATGGACATCAGGCTGAGGATACCTTGGACCTGGCCGGTGGCGCGGTCGATGACGCTGAAAAAGTACGGGTCGCTTACGGCGGCGTGGCCGTTCAGCCACGCGTTGAACGCGTCGCGCTCGGGGAAGGGGCCGTAAGGCAAATAGTCCCAGAGTTTCGGGTCGGCGCCGGGGCCTTGCAGCGCGTTGAACAGGTCGTCGCCGTGGCGCGCCGAGTCAAGTTTTTCCAGGCGGATGAAACGTCCTTCGATCAGCGTCGTCGTGGGCGCCGGGGCACCTTTCCAATCGGCGAGTGAGGTCGACATGCTGTTGCTCCTTGAGCCTTTAAATAGCTTTTCGAAATTGGATGAAGCCTGGCCGTTCGGCGATGCGCTCGTAGAGCTGGATCGCCGTGGCATTGGTTTCGTGGGTCAGCCAGTGGACCTTGCAGCATCCATCGGCCTTGGCGGTGCGGTAGACGTATTCGATCAGCTGCCGGCCGGCGCCGGTGCCACGGGTTTCGGGCGCGACGAGTAGGTCTTGCAGGTAGCAGGAGTTTTCGATGCTCCAGTTCGAACGATGGTAGATGAAATGCACCAGGCCCACCGCTTTGCCGTCGGCCCAGGCGAGGGCGGCGTGGGTTGGCTCGTTGGGGTCGAGCAAGCGTTGCCAGGTGCTCGCGCTGACGGCGTCCGGCAGCTCAGTGTTGTAGAAGCGCAAGTAGGCCTGCCACAGCGGCAGCCAAGCCGCGTGATCGTCGGCGGTGACGGGGCGAATGTCGAAAGTGGTCATGGTTTTTCCTTGGGCATCAAATGGGCGAGGGCCTGGTCCTGCGGATCGGGGCTGGCGCCGAGGCCTTCGCGTATGCCGGCAAAGTCCGCCGCGCTGCGGTTCTGGCCAAGCTTGCGCTTGCCTTGCAGGCGTTCGATGGGCAGGGCGAAACCGACAATGGCCTTGAGCATGCCGTCGACGTAATCGGCGGGTGCGTCGGCGACGGCCCAGGGTTGCGCACGGTCGTTCTCGTGGCGCTGGGTGAGGGCGGTGACCAGCGTTCGCAGACGCTCGGTATCGCTGAACACCTCGGCACGGCCGTAGGCGTGCACGGCGATGTAGTTCCAGGTCGGCACCACTTTGCCGTGCTCGGCTTTGCTCGGGTAAAACGACGGACTGATGTAGGCGTCGGCGCCGGCGAAGATCACCATCACCTCAGCACCGGCCTCCAGTTCGCGCCACTGCGGATTGCCTCGGGCGAAGTGACCGTACAAGGTGCCATTCGGCCCTTCGTCAGCGTTGAGCAGCAAAGGCAAGTGGCTGGCCTGCAAGCCTTGCTCACCGTGGGTGACGACAATGGCCAGGCGCGTGTCGAGGATCTGTTGCTGCAACGACGGCAAATCGTCGAAGGCGAAGGCGCTGGGGTTGTACATGGCGATAGTCCTTGGCGAATGGCCTCATCCTAGGCAGGCTATTGGACTGTTGTAAGAGCCATTACGGGTCCATTTGATAGGTCCATTGCCATGAGCCAGTCGTTGTCGTTGCCCTTCAACCCCGCCGGGATCGAACTGGATCGCCGCCAGGGCTTGAGCCGTCAGCTGTATCAAGCCTTGCGCTTGCGGGTACTCGATGGACGCCTGGCCAGCGGCACTCGCTTGCCGGCCAGTCGCGACCTCGCGGCGGCACTGGCGATTTCGCGCAACAGCGTGGTCCGCGCCTATGACCAGTTGTACGCCGAAGGCTTCATCGAGGGGCGGATCGGTGACGGCACTTACGTCGCCCAATTGCCGCAAAGTGCGCTGCCCGTCAAAAAACTATCCACAAAAGTATCCACAGGCTTTTCAACAAGCTTACCCACAGCTTTATCCACAAAATCAGCGGATTTGACTGGTGTTTCATCCAGTGAAGTTATCCACAACGTGGCGTTGCAACGCATCGAAAAGCATCAATTACCGCGCCCACCCAGCGGTCCGCCGAGGGCTTTTCGGGTCGGAGTGCCGGCGTTCGATCTGTTTCCTTTCGAGGTCTGGGCCAAGCTGAACGCGGCTTTCTGGCGCAAGCCGGACTTGCAGCAACTGTGTTATGCCGCGCCAGAAGGGGATGCCCGTTTGCGTGGGTTGATCGCGGCTTATTTGCGCAGCTCCCGGGGCCTGCAGTGCAACGCTGAACAAATTGTGATCACCAGTGGCGCACAGCAAGCGATTAGCCTTTGTGCACAGCTGCTGGTGGAGCCCGGCGACGGCGTGGCGGTGGAAAACCCCGGCTATCGCGCGGCCGGTCATGCCTTCGCGGTGGCGGGGGCGCGCTTGCACGGTGTCGCGGTGGACAGCGAGGGCATCGATTGTGCGGAACTGGCGACCCTGAGCCCGTGCAAATTGGCTTACGTCACGCCGTCCCACCAATACCCGACCGGGGTGATCATGAGCCTGGCTCGGCGCCTGGAACTGCTGGCCTGGGCCGAGCGCAATCAAGGCTGGATCGTCGAAGACGACTACGACGGTGAGTACCGCTACAGCGGCGCGCCGTTGGCACCGCTGGCGGCGCTGGATCGGCAGGGTCGCGTGTTGTACGTCGGCACGTTCGGCAAAGTCGCGTTTCCGGCGTTGCGCCTGGGCTACCTGGTGTTGCCGCCAGGGTTGGCACAAGCCTTTGCCCGGCGCCGCGCGGTGGACGTGAGGCATTCGGAAGTCAGCACCCAAGTGGTGATGGCCGAGTTCATGGCCGCCGGGCATTTCCAGCGCCACATCCGCCGCATGCGCCGCGCGGCCCTGAGCCGCCGCAATGCGTTGCTCGCCGGTTGGCCGCAAGACATTCCCGGTGTCGGCAGCCTGCCGGTGGTCGCGGCCGGCTTGCACTTGACGGTCGCCGTCGACAGCTTCGCCCGTGAGCAAACGCTGGTGGCGCAGGCCGAAGCGGTGGGTGTCGAGATCAACGCGTTGAGCAGTTATTGGCTGTCCGACTCGACCCGCCCGGTGGATCAGCGCGCCGGGCTGGTGTTGGGATTTGCCGCCGTGCCGGAGGCGGATATTGCATCGGCGCTGTTGCGTCTGCGGGAAGCCTGGGGCTGCTGAAAAAAAGACCCGCCTCAGGGCGGGTCTTCAATCAGGCAGGCGTCGGGGGGTCAGGTCCCGGACTTGATCTTGGTCCAGACTCGGGTCCGCGCCCGTTCGGCGTCACGGGGCAGCGGCTGCAAGGTGTAAAGCGTGCTCATCGCGGTTTCGGTCGGGTACAGGTTCGGGTTGTTGCGGATCGCCGGATCGACCATTTCCGTGGCGTCCTTGTTCGGGTTCGGGTAGCCGACGAAGTCACTGACCGGCGCGATCACCTGCGGTTGCAACAGGTAATTGATGAAGGTGTAGGCATCCTCCGGGTTCTTCGCGCCTTTGGGGATGGCGAGCATGTCGAACCAGATCGGCGCGCCTTCCTTCGGCAAGCGCATGTCGACCACCACGCCGTTCTTGGCTTCCTTGGCGCGGTTGGCCGCCTGGGAGAAGCTGCCGGAATAGCCGACCGCGACGCAGATGTCGCCGTTGGCGATGTCAGCCATGTATTTGGACGAGTGGAAATAGGTGATGTACGGGCGGATTTTCATCAGCAAGGCTTCGGCTTTTTCATAGTCCGCCGGCTTCTTGCTGTTGGGGTCCAGGCCGAGGTGTTGCAGGGCCAACGGCAAGATCTCCGACGGCGAATCGAGCAGCGCCACACCGCACTGCTTGAGCTTGCTGATGTTCTCTTCCTTGAAGATCAGGTCCCAACTGTCCACCGGGGCCTTGTCGCCGAGGGCGGCTTTGACTTTGTCCGGGTTGAAGCCGATCAGGATGGTGCCGTACATGTAAGGCACGGCGAATTTATTGCCCGGGTCATTGGCCTCGATCAGCTTCATCAGCTTGGGATCGAGGTGGTTCCAGTTCGGCAGCTTGCTGCGGTCCAGCGGTTGGAACACGCCGGCTTCGATCTGCTTGGCGAGGAACACGTTGGACGGCACCACCACGTCGTAACCGGAGTTGCCGGTCAACAACTTGGCCTCCAGGGCTTCGTTGGTGTCGAAAATGTCGTAGACCAGTTTGGTCTGGGTGTTCTGGGCCTTGAAGTCGTCCAGCGCTTTGGGGGTGATGTAGTCGAACCAGTTGTAGACGCGCAACGTTCGTTCTTCGGCGTGAGCGGCGCCGCTGAGCACCGTCGCGCACAGCGCGGGAGCGATAAAACGCTTGAGTCTGTTCATTGTTGTCATTCCTCAGTGGGCGCTTTCAAAACCTTCGAGAACGTTCACGGCATTGATGCCGATTTCTTCGACCGCGTAACCGCCTTCCATCACGAACAGGGTCGGCTTGCCGAGGGCGGCGATGCGCGCACCCATGGCCAGGTAATCGGGGCTGTCGAGCTTGAACTGGGAGATGGGATCGTCCTTGAAGGTGTCGACGCCCAGGGACACCACGACGATGTCGGCGCCGTAGCTGTCGATCTCCTGACACGCCTTTTCGAGCGCGGCGCTCCAAGTGTCCCAGCCGCTGCCGGCGGGCAGAGGATAGTTGAAGTTGAAACCTTCACCGGGGCCTTCGCCCAACTCATCGTCGTAGCCCAGGAAGAACGGGAACTCGGCTTCCGGGTGACCGTGGATCGAGGTGAACAGCACGTCGCTGCGGGCGTAAAAAATCGATTGGGTGCCGTTGCCGTGGTGGTAGTCGACGTCGAGAATCGCAACCTTTTTGTGGCCCTGATCGAGGAATGCCTGGGCGGCGATGGCGGCGTTGTTGAGGTAGCAATAACCGCCCATCAAGTCGCTGGCGGCGTGGTGTCCTGGTGGGCGGCACAACGCGAACGCACTGCGAGCGCCGGCCTGGATCGCCGCTTGGGCGGTGAGGGCGACTTGCGCCGCGCTGTAGGCCGCTTGCCAGGTGCCGGCGGTGATCGGCGCGCCGCCGTCGAAACTGTAATAGCCCAGTTGGCCGTGCAGGCTGGTGGGCATGATCCGCCGCAAGGTGCGCGCTGGCCAGGTGTAGGGCAGCAAGTCGCCGTCGGTGTTGAATTCGGTCCAACGCGCCCACGCGCCTTTGAAGAAGTCGAGGTAATCGCGGTCGTGAATGCGCGCAATCGGGTCGAGGCCGAAATCTTGCGGCGCTTGCACCGGGCCGAGGTCTTGGGCTTGAACCCGTTGCAACACATGGTCGGCGCGTGACGGCATTTCAAAGCAGGGCATCAATTGCCCGTCCATCAATTCACAACGGCCGTGGTGCAGGTGGTGATCGTCCGAGTAGATCGTCAGCATTTTGTTGTTCTCCGCAGGCTGATTCGGTTGAACACAGTCTTGCGGCACGGCGGTGTTCAGAGAACGGCAGGAAAGGCCAAAAGGGGATCGATATGGCCAAAACCTTTGACCGAAATTCGCCCCTTATTGGCGCGTTGGCGCCCCAGCCTTGGGCATGAGGTTTTTGATCGTTCCCACGCTCCCGCGTGGGAATGCCTCAAGGGACGCTCCGCGTCCAGTGACGCGGAGCGTCACGGGCTGCGTTCCCACGCAGACGGTTCGACGCCTCGACGTGGGAACGATCAAATGGCTCAAGGGCGGAATTGACTCGGTGCCACGCCGCTCCAGCGCACGAAGGCATGGCGGAAGCTGGCGGTCTCGCTGAAACCAAGGGCTTCGGCGATGCGGTAGATCGGCCATTGCGCTTCGCACAGCATCTGCTTGGCCTGTTCGAAGCGCAGCTCATCGAGCAACTCTTGGTAGTTGCAACCCAAGTCCTTGAGGTGCCGACGCAGGGTGCGCGCCGAACAATTCATCTGCGTGGCCAAGCCCTCGAGGCCCGGTGCGGCGTTCAATTGTGACGCGAGCAATTGGCGGATGCGCCCGAGCCAGGCTTGGCGCCCGGTGAACTCGGTGTTCTGCTTGCGGCAGCGCTCGGCCATGGCTTGATGGGTGATGGTGTCGGCCAGTGGCAGCGGTTGGTCGAGCCAGTGACGGTCGAAGGCGAAGGCGTTGTCCTGCGCCGCGAAACTCAGCGGGCAAGCGAAGTGTTGGGCGTAGGTCGCCTGATAGTCCGGCGCGCTGTGCTCGAAACGCGCCGCGAGCAGTGGCAACGGGTGGCCCAGCAAGTCGTCGCAGATGACTTTCAGCGACACCAGGCAGAATTCGGCGTTGAACACCGCCAGCGCCGGGTTCTCGCGGTAGTCGCTGGCGCTGAACCAGATCCGCTCGCCATCGTCCTGCACATTCAGTTCGTAGAGTGTTCCCAATAGCGCGGGATAGCGCAGGGCCAGGCGCAAAGCGTCACCGAAGGTGGCACTGGTGAGCAGCGCGTAGCCGAGCATGCCGTAGGACGACACGTGCATGCGCCGGCCCAGTTCCAGGCCAATATCCCGCTTGAGCGCCACCGCGTTGGCGCACACCTGCATCTCCTGGTTGGTGGTGATGCGCGTGTCCGCCCGGCTCAAATCCGCCGCGCTGATCCCGCTGCCGGCGAGCAACGCCTCGCTCGACAAGCCTTCGGCCTTGAAGGTGCTGAGCACCAGGGAGACGGCATTGAGCGTGGTGAGGTGGGAGTGCAGCATGGAGGGTTCCAGCGTTGGGATAGCTGGAACGGGAGCAAGTTACATGCCGGGTGACTGAACCTGTAGGAGCGAGCCTGCTCGCGATAGCGATGCATCATGCGCCGCCGCCTTCGCTGGCACGCCCGCTCCCACAGGGTTTTGGCAGGTCAGATGAGTTCGCCGCAGAGGTCGAGCTCGACCAACCGCCGGACCTCATCCACCGCCAAGCCCGCACCCAACAATGCATGCAACTTGCCGAACGCCGCTTCCCGCGTCATCCCGCCACCGGACAACACTCCCACTGCGCGCAAGCGACTGCCGGCCTCGTAGACGTCCAGTTCGACGCCGCCTTCATGACATTGGGTGACCGCAACCACGGCCACGCCGTTGTCCCGTGCCTTCGCCAGCGCAGCGAGGAATTCGGGGGTGTCACTGGGTCCGGTACCGCTGCCGTAGCATTCCAGCACCAAGCCCTGGATGCCGCTGTTCAAGATACCTTCAAGCACCTCGGCACCGATGCCGGGGAACAGTGGCAGCACCGCAACGTTCGCCAACTGCTTGGGCTGGTTATAGGTCAGCGATGCCGGGAGGGAAGAAGCCTTCACGCCACCGCCCTGGCGTTCAAGCCGCTTGAACGGATGACGACCGAAACTGCGGACCTTGGCGCAACGGGTCGGGTCGAGCAGCTCACCGTGGAAGTACAAATGCACACCCGGCGCCAAGCCTTGGCCGAGGGCGACCAGGGCGCCGCTGAGGTTTTCCCAGGCATCGCTGTCGGTGACGCCGGCCGGCAGCATCGAGCCGGTGAAGCATACCCGTGCGTGCAGGCCGAGCAATTGGAAGCTCATGGCCGCCGCGCTGTAGGCCAGGGTGTCGGTGCCGTGCAGGATCAGCACGCTGTCGCAGCCTTGGACGTCGACGGCATCGACCACCGCTTCGCGCAGTTGTTGCCAGTAGGTCGGGCTCATGTTGGCGCTGTCGATCAGTGGACTCATCTCGCGAAAGCGCCACTGTGGCACCACGAGTTGAGGTTGGCTGTGCAGATAGTCGCGCATCCGCGCTTCGAAACCCGAGGCCGGGGCCAGGCCATTGGCGCTGGCCTGCATGCCGATGGTGCCACCGGTGTAGAGCACCATGACGTGCTGGGCGGCGGGGAAGGTTGAGGCATTCATGGTGGTTCTCCGCAGAACAATGGCTGCCCCTGTGGGAGCGAGCCTGCTCGCGAAGAGGGAATGTCAGTCGACATAGCGTTGGCTGACACCGCTTTCGCGAGCAGGCTCGCTCCCACGGGGGATGTGCGTACTCTAACCGAATCAGTGTTGCGTGGCGGTCGCGCCTTTGGCCATCACTTCGGCCTGAACGGCAGGCGGATTCGCTGGCCACGCCTTGAGATCCAGGTCCAGATCCTTGAACTTGGCGGAATCGAACACTGGCGTCTTGATCCCGGCGGCACGCTGATCGTCATAGTCGCGCAGGATGCGCATGCCGACCTTGAACAGCAGGAACAGCGCGATCAGGTTCACAAACGCGAGCAGGGTCATGGTGATGTCGGCGAAGGCGAACACGGTGCCGAGGTTTTCGATGGCGCCCCAGAAAATCAGCGCCAGCACCAGCGCGCGATAGCCGATCAGCGCCTTGCGGTTCTCGCCAATCAGGAAGCGCAGGTTGCTCTCGCCCAAATAGTAGTTGTAGAGAATCGAGGTGAACACGAACAACGCCAGGGCCACGGAAATGAACATTCGACCCCAATCACCGACCACGGCGGCCAGGGAGTTTTGGGTCAGGGCAATGCCGTCGCCTTCGAAGCCCGGGGTGTAGAAACCCGAGAGCAGGATCAGCAAAGCGGTGCAGGTACAGATCACGAAGGTGTCGAGGAATACGCTGAACGCTTGCACCACGCCCTGCGCTACCGGGTGCTCGACCGAGGCCACGGCGGCCACGTTCGGCGCGCTGCCGAGGCCGGCTTCGTTGGCGAACACGCCGCGTTTCACGCCCATGACGATCGCGCTGCCGATCAGCCCGCCGAAGGCCTGGTCCAGACCGAAGGCGCTTTTGACGATGGTCATCAACATGCCCGGCACTTGATCGAACTGCAGCACGATTACGTAGATTGTTACGCCGATGTACACCAGGGTTTTCACCGGCACCAACAGGTCCGCGACCTTGGCGATGCGCTTGATGCCGCCAATGAACACCAGGCCCAGCAGCACCGCCAGGCCGAGACCGGTCCAGGTGGTGTCGAGGCCGAAAGCGTTATTCAGCGAGTGGGTCACGGCGTGGGATTGCAAGCCGTTGAAGGCGAAGCCGAAGGTGATCAGCAGCAGGAACGCCATGATCATGCCCAACCAGCGTTTTTGCAGGCCGTGCTGGATGTAATAGGACGGGCCGCCACGGAACTGGCCGTCGGCGTCGCAACGTTTGTAGAGCTGACCGAGGGAGCATTCGAAGAAGCTGCTGGACATGCCGACCAGCGCGGTCACCCACATCCAGAACACGGCGCCTGGGCCACCGAGGGTCACGGCGATGCCGACCCCGGCGATATTGCCCGCGCCGACACGGCCGGCGAGGCTGAGCATCAGCGCCTGGAATGAGCTGAGCTGGCCGGCGCTGCTTTTGAGGCTGTCGCGGAACACCGCGAACATGTGGAAAAAGTGGCGCAGTTGAACGAAACGCGAGCGGATCGTGAAGTAACTCCCGAGCCCGACAATGAGCACGATCAGTACTTTCCCTGAGAGGAAGTCGTTGATGACTTCGAGCATGGCAATTCCTCGCTGTTTTTTTAAGGCAAAAGCTGGACGGGGCGAGCATCCCGATAGGGCGGATGTTCGTTCTGGTTCCAAATTGCGGGTTTGTTATTGAGTGGGGTTTCGCTTGGGTTGTGGTCTCGCTACCGACGACCGCTCAGGCGAAGAGGGGCGGCACTATACCGATCCTGGCTTGGCTTGAGATAAAAAAAAGGGCTTGGGGTTTGATCCCCAAGCCCTCAAAAGGTGAGAGGTGTCTAGTCCCTCGACCTGGTGAGCGGTGCTACAAACAGCGTGCGGTCAGGCTTTAAGCGGGACCAGACGCGGAGCGATCATGTTTTCCGGGCGCAGGATGTCGGCGAGCATGGCGTCGTCGAGCAAGCCTTCTTCGCGCACCAGTTCCAGCACGCCGCGCCCGCTTTCCAGCGCGATACGGGCGATGCGGGTGGCGTTTTCATAGCCGATGTACGGGTTCAGGGCAGTGACCAGGCCGATCGAGTGTTCGACCAGTTCACGGCAGCGCGCTTCGTTGGCGGTGATGCCGACGATGCAGTGCTCGCGC
>Ga0247742_10000082_pt1 | contig 80383 bp, 69 predicted proteins | sample UWRJL208509C2_FD_180944 | JGI IMG/M metagenome (GOLD analysis project Ga0247742, IMG submission 180944) | Plant litter microbial communities from Arlington Agricultural Research Station in Wisconsin, United States - UWRJ-L208-509C-2 | ecosystem: Environmental > Terrestrial > Plant litter >...
CTCCGGCATTACTCCGCGGGCCGCCGCGACGGGCCATCCATGGCCCGGCGCGGCTAAACCGGCGTCCTGCCGGTTTACCCGCTGCGCAATACCTGCGTTCGGCCTCGGGCTTATTGGGGCAGTCAGAGCAAGATCAAAATCAAAAGCACGGCGGCCTGAGAGCCGACCTGAGTGTTAAAAGCAAAAGCAAAGCCGCTTTTCTGTAGGAGCTGGCTTGCCGGCGATGCAGACACCTCGGTACATCAGACACACCGAAGCGATGCCATCGCAGGCAAGCCAGCTCCTACAGTGGACCGTGCCCGCTTTAGCTTTTGAGTTTGCTTTTAACACTCAAGACGGCCGGTAGGCTGCTGTGCTGTTTATCTGCTTTTGATCTTGATCTTAGGCACACCGAGCCTAGGCGAGGTGCCGAGTGGTGGGGCAAAAGCGGAACCAATACAAGCCATCACCTAAATAACGGATATCCCCCCAATCCGCGCCCGCGCCCGCAGCGCCTCCCCAGGCAACCCCAAAGCCTCATACACCACCACCAAAGCTCGATTCGTCGGCACATCCAGCCCGTCATACCGCCGGCGCAATTCCAGCGTCTGCTGCGCCCCAAGCCAATCCCCAACCCGCAACCGTGCGTCCAGCTCCACCTGCGCAAACAAATCCCGCTGCGCATGACTCCCGCCAATCTCATTCAGCCGCGGCAACGCTATCCCCAGCTGTTCCAACGCCCGCCGGGCATCCCCCCGGGCATGCGCCAACAACCCCTCAGCCAACGGCAACGTCACTTCCCCCCAAACCGGCCGCGCTTCCACACTGTGCCTGCGCAAAGCCGCCAACAACTGATCCGCCTCAGGCTTGCCCGCACGGGCCAACCCATACAAATACTGCACACTCAAAAACGGCTGTACCGCATCCCCAACCCGACGCTGCAGGTAGGGCGCCAACGCCTGCCACCGCTCACCCACATCAATCCCGGCCAGCTCCAGCCGCGCCAGCAATGACACCGCGCCCACCTGATCCTGGGAGTACTCCGGCAAGATCCCCCACACATGCCGGTCATAAATCTCCAGCACCCGCTGATCCTCCCCGCGCCCCAGATAAAACAACGCGAGATGCCACCAGTTATGGGTGTACATGAACGAGTTAAGCCCGTCCCAGTGCTGCTTCACGCCCTCCAGAAACCCGATGCCTTCCTCGATACGCCCCTGGGTCAGCATCACATGGGCCAATGCGTGATGGGCCCATGGCTCGGACGCCTGCAACCGCAACGCCTCAAGCGCACTGGCCTCGGCTTCCTCCAGCAAATGACACTGCTCATACGCAAACGCAAGTAGCCCGTGACTGTGGGCGATATCCGGCGCGCCGGCGGTGGCTTTCAAACCGATCCGCAGCAGCGCCGGCCAGTTGCCCCGGTTGAATTCCAGGTACTGGTTGAGCTTGGCCGCAAGCAGGTCCCGCGGATAAAGATCCAGCAGATGCTCGCTGAGGCGCAGCACTTCATCCAGCTCGTCGTTGATCCAGGCTTGCAGCACTTGCAGATACACGAGCGCCCGTGGATGCCGGGAATTCACCGCCGCCGCCCGCTGACGGTACTTCTCGGCCAGCACAGGGCCCTCGGGCGACTCGATAAACATCAGCAGCAGGCCGGCAAATCCGTTGGCCAATGCTGAGTCGGGGTCGGCATCGGCGACCGCGAGGATGCCCTCGGCACGGGGCTGATAGCCGAGAAAACCGCCGACGAAATCATCCAGGCCCTGACGGGTGGCGGGGTTGAGGGTGTCGATGGGGTTGCCCAGGTAATCCAGTGACATGCGCTTCAAACTCATGGGTTCAGATAGCGGTTAGAAGGGCAAACCTTGTGCCAGTGATGGGGCCCTCAAACTTCAAACCTTACCGTAGCAGCTGCCGAGCCTTGTCGAGGCTGCGTTGGCGGCATACCTGACACACCGCAGACGCAGCCTCGCCAAGGCTCGGCAGCTGCTACGCACAACCATTCCTCAAGAGGGCGGGCTGTTGCTTTTTCCACACTCGTCCCGGCCACTGTGGTTTTTTCATCACTGCCAAGGCCTGTGATGCCCGCAAACGCGGCCCGTCGCCCCATGGCACAGCCCTTGCTAAATCCCTGACAAAACCTTAGCCAAGGAGTCTCCATGCGCCCTTTATCTTTTCGCCGTGTCCTTTCATACCTGGGACTTGGCGCCGTGCTGCTGGCCGGCACCGCTCAGGCGCAACCCCATGACGGCGGGGTGCTGAACCTGGTGGCCCAACCCGAACCGCCGTCGCTGATGCACGGCGTGGTCAGCCACGTGTCCACCCAGTACGTCAGCGGCAAGATCCTCCAGGGCCTGCTGACCTTCGACACCGACCTGAAACCCAAACCGGTATTGGCCAAGGCCTGGACCGTTTCTCCCGATGGCCTGACCTACACCTTCGATTTGCAGGACAACGTGCGCTGGCATGATGGCCACGCGTTCACCGCCGATGACGTGGTGTTCAGCTTCCAGACCTTCTACCCCGAAGTGGACAAGCGCCTGGGCGGGGTCTTCACCGAGTACGTCGACAGCATCACCGCCAAGGACCCGCTGCAGGTGGTGTTCCAGCTCAAGAAACCCTTCGCGCCGTTGCTCTCGGCCCTGGGCAGCGGGCTGCGGCCTGTGGTGCCCAAGCACCTCTACGAGAACACTGACTTTCGCAACAACCCCTATAACCTCAAGCCTGTCGGCACCGGCCCGTTTGTGTTTGTGGAGTGGAAACGCGGCGCCTATATCAAGCTGGCAAAGAACCCCGACTACTGGAAAAAGGGCCTGCCACACCTGGATGCGATCATCTTCCACGTGATCCCGGACGGCTCGTCCCGCGCTGCGGCGTTCGAGCGCAACGACGTGCAGGTGCTGCGCAGCGGTGATGCCGACTATTCCGACCTCAAGCGCCTGACCGCCTTGCCGGACGTGCAGTCGTCGGAAAAAGGCTGGGAGCTGTATTCCGGCCTGGCCTTCCTGCAGATCAATACGCGCAAGCCGCCGCTGAACAACCCCAAGGTGCGCCAGGCGATCCTGTATGCGCTGAACCGCCAGTTCATCGTCGACAACATCTTCTTCGGTTCGGGCAAGGTTGCCCCCGGCCAGTTCGTGTCCACCTCGCCGTACCACGACCCGCAATTGCCGCAGTACACCTATGACGTGAAAAAAGCCAAGGCGCTGATTGCCGAGTCCGGCGTGGACGTGGGCGCCGTGCGGATTCGCCTGCTCAACGGCGAGAAGGGCGGTGCCTGGGAGCGCCTGGCCGAATACACCAAGCAAGCCCTGCAGCCGCTGGGCTTCAAGGTACAAGTGGTGACGTCCGACGCCGCCACCTGGTTCCAGCGCGTCAGCGACTGGGACTTCGACCTGACCTACAACTTCATCTTCCAGATCGGCGACCCGTACCTGACCAACGCCTACCTGTACCGCTCCGACTACATCCTCAAGACTTCGCCATTTGCCAACGTCAGCGGCTACAACAGCCCCGAGGCCGATGCCCTGTGGACCCAGGTCGCCAACACCCCGGAAGGCCCGGAACGCACCAGGCTCTATAGCCAGTTGGAAAACGTGCTGAACACCGACCTGCCGATCGCGCCGATCTTCGAAATGCGCTACCCGACACTGTTCCACAAAGAGGTGAAGAACCTGCTGCAAACCGCCACCAGCCTTAACGAAGACTACGAAAGCGTCTACCTCGACGCGCCTGCACCATGAACGGGTTGCTGTATTTCAGCGGTCGCCTGCTCAAGGCACTGTTGATGATTGTGGCGGTGCTGGTGCTGGGCTTTTTACTGATCCGCCTGGCGCCGGGTGACCCGGCGCTGCTGTTGGCCGGCGAGGCGGGGGTGGATGATGTGCAGTTCATCGAACACCTGCGCCAGACCATGGGCCTGGACAAGCCGTTGCTCACGCAGTTGCTGATCTACCTGGGCAATATCGCCCATCTGGACCTGGGTTATTCCTACCGCAACCAGACCTCGGTGTGGTCGCTGATTGCCGAGCGCTTGCCGGCAACACTGGCCCTGATGGGCTCGGCATTTTTGCTCTCGTCGGTGCTTGGCGTCACCCTGGGGACGTTGGCCGCCCGGGCCCGACAGAAGCGCCACTGGCTGGATGGCGTGATCTCCCACGGCGCTTTGCTGCTGTATGCGATGCCGCCATTCTGGCTGGCAATGCTGCTGATCCTGTTGTTCTCCGTCAGCCTCGATTGGTTGCCGGCGTTTGGCATGGAAACGGTGGCACAGGACTTTTCCCTGCTCGACCGGCTCAAGCACCTGCTGCTGCCGTGCGTGTCGTTGAGCGTGCTGTTCCTCGCCTTGTATATCCACCTGACCCGTGCCGCCGTGCTCGACGCCCTTGGCCAGGAATACGTGCGCACCGCCCACGCCAAGGGCCTGCACCCGCGGCGGATTTTGTACGTGCATGTGTTGCGCAATGCGCTGTTGCCGGTGGTGACCTTTGCCGGTTTGCAACTGGGCCAGTTGGCCAGCGGCGCGTTACTGGTGGAGGTGGTGTATTCCTGGCCGGGGATTGGTCGCTTGATGTACGACTCGCTGGCCCAGCGTGACTACGGCGTGTTGATGGGCGGTTTCCTGGTGATCTCGATTCTGGTGGTGGGCTTTAACGTGTTGACCGATGTGATCTGTCGTTTTCTCGACCCGCGTATCGGTGCAGGAGTGCAAGGCTGATGCTGGTTTTTCGACGTTTTGTGCGCCAGCCTGCGGCGTTGATCGGTGCGCTGTTTTTGCTGCTGCTGACGCTGTTGGCGATCGCCGCTCCCTGGCTGACCAGCAGCTCGCCATGGGAGATGAACAGCCCGCCGATGCTCGCGCCATTCCACGACCCGGCCCATTGGCTGGGCAGTGACCTGCTCGGTCGCGACCTCGCCAGTGGCCTGCTGTACGGCGCGCGGGTGTCCCTGGCCGTGGGGGCGCTGGCCAGCCTGGCGACCCTGGTGGTGGGCCTGCTGGTCGGCGCGGTCGCCGGCTATTTCGGTGGCTGGCTCGACGGTGTGCTGATGCGCATTGCCGAGTTCTTCCAGATCATTCCGCAACTGGTACTGGCGGTGATCCTGGTGGCGATCCTTGAGCCGTCCCTGTTCTCCATCGTGCTGGCCATCGCACTCGTAGCGTGGCCGGCGGTGGCGCGGTTGGTGCGCAGTGAGTTCCTGACCCTGCGCCAGCGCGAATTCGTGCAGGCCGCGCGGGTGCTGGGGCAGTCGCCGCTGGGGATCATCGCCCAGCAGATCCTGCCCAACGCCCTGGCGCCGCTGCTGGTGACCATGACCTTTGTCATGGCCACGGCGATCCTCACCGAAGCGGCCCTGGCGTTTCTCGGCTTGAGCGACCCGGAAGCCATGAGCTGGGGCTACATGATCAATGCCTCCCGTGGCTTGCTGCGGGACGCCTGGTGGATGAGCTTTCTGCCGGGGTTGGCGATTGTGCTGTGCGTGCTGGCGGTCAATCGAGTCGGTGAAGGTTTGCGTGTGGCCTTTGAGCCCGGGAGGTCGCTATGACGTTGTTGAGTGTTGAACATTTGCGTATCGCCTTGCCGGCCGGTGCGGACCGCAGCCATGCGCTGTATGACCTGTCGCTGCAACTGAACCGTGGCGAATGCTTGTGTGTGGTGGGTGAATCCGGTTCCGGCAAGTCAATGCTGGCCAAGGCTTTGCTGCGCCAGTTGCCGGCCCCGCTGAAGGTGGAAAGCGGGCGCCTGGTGTTTCGCGACGAAGACCTGGCCGATCGCAGCGAAGAGGCCATGCGCCAACTGCGCGGGCGGGATATCAGCATGGTATTCCAGGAGCCCATGAGCGCCCTCAACCCACTGTTGCGGGTGGGCCAACAGATCGATGAAACCCTGCGCGCCCATGGCGTGGCGGCGGCACGGGTGCGGCGTCAGCGGGTGGTGGATTTGCTCGGTTATGTCGGCTTGCCCGACCCTGAGCGCTTGCGACTGGCGTATCCGTTTGAACTGTCTGGCGGGCAGCGTCAGCGGGTGGTGATCGCCATGGCCCTGGCGTTTGATCCGGCGCTGTTGATTGCCGATGAGCCGACCTCGGCGCTGGACGTGACCACCCAGGCGCAGATTCTCGACCTGCTGCGCAAGATCCAGCAGGACAAGGGCATGGCACTGTTGTTTATCACCCACGACTTTGCCGTGGTCGAGGCGATTGCCGACCGGGTGCTGGTGCTGGAAAAGGGCCGGGTGGTGGAGCAGGGCACGGCCCCGGCGGTGTTGCGTGTGCCCCGGGAAGATTACACCCGGCAGTTGTTGGCGGCGGTGTCGGCGCAACCGCTGGTGCCACGTACGCAGGTGGCTGGCCCTGTGGTGCTGAAGGCCGAAGCGCTGGGCAAGGTGTTCAGCAGCCGCAGCGGTTGGTGGGGGCGGCGTACGACTCAGGCGTTGGATGCGGTTCAGCTGCAGTTGCGTGAAGGCGAGACGTTGGGGATTGTGGGGGAGTCGGGGTCGGGCAAGTCGACCCTGGGTCGGTGCCTGGTGTGTTTGCTGCGTGCTGACAGCGGGCGGATCGAGTGGTTGGGGCGGGAGGTCGCGGGGTTGTCTGAAGGGCGGCTGCGAGCGTTGCGCAGTGATGTGCAGATGATTTTCCAGGATCCGTTTGCGTCGCTCAATCCGCGGCAGACGGTGGGGCAGATTGTTATGACTGGGCCTTTGGTGCAGGGGGTTTCCAAGGCGGATGCCGAGCGGCGGGCCCGTGAGTTGCTGGGGTTGGTGGGGTTGCCGGCAGCGGCGTTTGAGCGGTTTCCTCATGAGTTTTCCGGGGGGCAACGGCAGCGCATAGGGATCGCCCGGGCGTTGGCGGTGGAGCCTAAGGTGTTGATCGCTGATGAGTGTGTGTCGGCGCTTGATGCGCTGATCCAGGTGCAGATTCTGGAGTTGCTGGAGTCGCTGCAGCGGCGGTTCAGGTTGAGCATTGTGTTTATTACTCATGACTTGCGGGTGGCTGCGCGGTTGTGTGACCGGATTGCGGTGATGCGTCAGGGGAGGGTGGTGGAGCAGGGGGAGACGGCGGCGCTGTTTGCTGATGCGCGGCATCCTTATACGCGGGAGTTGTTGATGGCTGAGGCCATCTGACTTGGGGTGTTGGGGTTGGGGGCATATCCGTTATTCAGGTAACGGCCACCTATGGTTTCGCTCTTACAGCGAGTCACATTGCAAAAGCGGCAAAGGCGACCTGAGTGTTAGAGCAAAAGCAGAGCCGCTTTATGTGGGAGCGGGCTTGCTCGCGAAGAACCTGAGAGCGCCGCGTTGAATCAGGATGTTCGCGTTATCGTTAACGACCTTCGCGAGCAAGCCCGCTCCCACATTTGGATCGTGTCCACCTTTGATTTTGCTGTTGCTTCACCACACTCAACCCTTTCACTTATTGAGAAACCTCCATGCCGACCTCTTTCACCGAACTGCCAGTGATCCAGGGCCAACCACTGGAAATCCGCCCCAACCGTCACCTGAGCATCACCCATCACGCGGGCACCACCCAACCCGACACGGTAGTGTTCTTCTGCCACGGCGCCGGCGGCAACAAGGACCAGTGGCGCCACCAATGGCAATCCCTGAAAACCCAAGGCTACAGTCTGGTCGCCTGGGACCTGCTCGGCCACGGCGCCAGCGCAAAACCCCGCAACCCCGAGGCTTACGCCTGGCCCGAACTGGTCGCCGATTACCTGGAAATCCTCAGGCGCTACGGCGGCTCCCGCAACCTCATCGTCGCCCACTCCTTCGGCACTGGCCTGACCCTGAGCGCCTTGCTGGCCAAACCCGCGATCCCCATCGAAGCCGTATTGCTGCTGGGCACCCGACTCCACAGCATCAGCCGGAGCGGCGGCCTGATGCGTCTACCCGCATGGCTCTTGGAATGGCTGCGCCCACTGCTGGCCAAAGGTTTCCGCCAGGCGGCATGGAACGCCAAGGCCGACCCCGCACTGGTCGCCTACGAAGAAAAACTCACCGAGCGCAACCCGCTGTACATGTTCAAGGCCCTGATGAAAAACGTCCAATGGCCAGACGCCAATGCACTGCTCACCCTGACCCTGCCTGTGAGTGTGCTGGCCGGCGACACCGACGGCCTGACCCCGGCCAGCGGCGGCGAAGCACTCGCCCGGCATTTGCCCAATGCCGAGTATCAGTTGCTGCCCGAATGCGGCCACCAACTCATGCTGGAAAAACCCGATGAGGTATTGGCCGCATTTCAGCGCCTGCTGTCAGCTCAGCGGGACGGCAGTTTCCAGCGCTCACGGTAGAGGTCGTACTGCGCGGCGGGCAGTTGCACCAGCAGCGGGTTTTCTCGCGGGTCCAGCCAGGCAAACAACGCCTGGATATTCACCGGGTCCATCGCCGTGCAGCCCAATGTTCCCGAACTGACGCTGCGCCAGATATGCAGGAAAATACACGAGCCGCCGTTGGCCAAGGCCGGTGTGTTGTGCTCGACAAAAATCCCCTGGCGGTACAGCTGGTCCTTGCGCAGCATCCGCTCGGAACTGGTCCAGTCCTTGTTCACCGCCGAGCTGTCCACCAGGGTGTTGTAATGGCTGGACTGGCTGTCATCCACGCATTCGCGGGTGGCGGTACTGGCCGCGTAAGGCAAGCGGGTGTCAGCGGTGGGAGCGTAGCCGAAGGCACCGCCGAGTTTGAAGATGCCGGCCGGGGCCTTGCCATCGCCTTCATGCTTGAGGGGCTGCTGGTCGGGGGTGGGTGTCGTAAGGCCGGTGCCCCACGCCATGCCGTTTTTACCGACCACGATGGCAAAGGGTTCGCCGACTTTCTGAAAGCCTTGCCCGTGCCGCTCATAGCGTTGTGCGGTGCCCTGGAGGGCGTTCCAGCCCGGGGTGGTGACCACGATCAGTTGCCGGCTGGTCTCGGGGATTTGCGCGAGTGCCACGTTTGAAAGCAGCGTCAGCAGCGCCGCGCAGGTTTTGATGAGCGTGTTCAACGGCGTTCAGTCCTTGAAAAGAGGGAAACCTCAAACGCTAGTTTTTGCCCCGGGCTTTATCAAGCTGAAGCTGTGTTGTGATGTTACCGCAGCGGTTCGATAGGGAAGTCCATCGGCTCGGCCCGCACCGGATTGCGGCTGTAGGTGAAGTGCCACCATTCGCCGGCATAACCGGTAAAGCCTTCCTTGGCCATCGCAGCGCTCAACCGTTGGCGATTCTGGCGTGCCGCCTGGCTGATGTGGGGGCTGTTGGTGTGGGCCATTTCGTCGAAGCAATCAAAACCGGTGCCCATGTCCAGGCCGCCATCGGGCAAGCGTCGACCGTAACCGGCGGCGCAATCCACCGCCGCGGTGTCGGCGCTCCAGGCCTGGGCTGGCCGCGCATCGGGACCGGTCAGGGTCACGTCCACTGCCGCGCCCCGGGAGTGGTTGGAAACCTTGGCCACGTAGCCCAGGCGCCAGAAATCCTGCTTGTTCACCCGGGGGTAGAACTCGGCCTTGGCCGGATCCCCCGGCAGGCTGGCGAAGCGGCCCATGTTCGCCACGGCACGGCTGGGACGATAGCAGTCGAAGACCTTCAAGCCGTAACCCTGCCTGGCCAACTCGGCCTGGACCCGTACCAGTGCCTTTGCCGCGTCGGCAGACAGCACGCATTCGGCTGCGTTGTAGCCGTCCAGCGGCGCTCCGGTGAAGTTGTGGGGGCTGGCGTAGCGAATGTCCTGGGCGATGCTCGGGTCGAGGCTGCGCAGGTAAACCATGTTGGCCGGCATCGGCGTGTCTGCCGCTACCGGCGTGGCGAGCACGATCAGGCTCAGGGCGGCAAGGGAAAGGGAAGAGTAGGGCATGGCGGGCCGGGCTCGGACGGTGGCTTAAGCGCGCCACACTAGCAATGCCCGCCCCATGCCGCCAGTGCTACGGCGCGGCGTTGGGCACAAATGCCACGCTGCCACCGTCACGCTTGTGGAACAACCGTTCACCATTGTCCGGCTGGGTAGTGATGACCTGATGATCGTTGCCCAGGTAGGCCAGGGGCGTCGGGTCATCCTTGGTGGACTGCGCGACAATAATTGTGCGCTTGGGATCAAAGGTGCGGCCGCTGGTTTTTTCCAGCCAGCCCATGAACGCCGCACTGTCGCCCTGGCGCGGGAAGTCCTGGGTTTCGGCAACGTAGTAGAACGGCGTCCCGTGATTTTGCAGGTACATCGGTACCTTGTTGTCGACTTCCACCATCACCATCTGCCACGCGTTCCATGGCGCGCTTTTCACTGCTTGCGCTTGAACGTCCTCGGCGAAACGGGTCACGCCGCCATTGCCATTGGTCCACGGATACACCACCCCGAGTACCAACAGCATCACCCCCGCAGCGATGCCGAACCCACGGTACCAACCCCGGCCGACCGTGCCTTTGCGGGCGATACGCTCACTGACCCACCACGCCGCCAGCAACTGCGCGAACGGCACCAGCGGCAGCACGTAGTAACTGCGCCGGCTGCCACTGGCGGTGAAGAACACAAACAGCAGGCCCAGCCCCCACACCAGCCAGCGGGTGTTGGGCGGGGTGTCGCGCCAATGCCGCACGGCGAGCCACAGGCCCAGCACCCAGCACGGCGCCCAGGGCAAGGTGTAGGCCGGCAGGTAGATCAGGTAGGTGTAGATCGGCCCCATATGGTCGAACGGGTCGAAGAAGCGCACCACGTTTTCCCGGAACACCAGTTCCAGGCCGCTTTCACCGTAGGTCGGTGCGCCGTAGAGGTGGGACAGCACAAACGGAATCGCATAGAACGCCCCGGCAATGATCACGGCCAGCACCAGCCGCAGGTTGAGGTGGCGTTTGTAGCGCTGTTCGCTGAGCAAGTGCGGCAACAGCACCAGGCCCGGCAGTACAAAGCCGATCAAACCCTTGAACAGTGATGTCGCCGCCAGTAACAGGAAGAACACCGTGTAGCGCCCCAGCCGCGTATCGTCCGGCCCGCGCCAATACCACCAGACGGCGGCGAGCACGCCGCATACGGTCAGCACGTCCGCCGTGGCCACCCGGGCCCAGAAGAGGAAGTAGAAGGTGGTCGCGAGCATCCAGCCGGCAATCAGGCCGGTGCCTTTGCGGAACAGTTGCTCGCCGATCAGGTACACCAGCCAGATGCTCAGCCACGCCGAGATCACCGATGACAAGCGCAACGACCACGGCCCCAGGCCGCCCATCAGGTTGGCAAACCCGGTGATCAGCCAATACGACGGCAGGGGTTTGTCGTAGTACGGGGTGCCCTTGAGGTACGGGTCGAAGTAGTCGCCGCTTTGCAGCATCTGCAGGGTGATGTTCGCCCAGCGGGTTTCCGGGCCCCACAGGTCGCGGGCGCCCAGGCCCAGCAGCAGGATCAGGGCCGACACGCCCAGGAGCAGCAGCAGGGCGCCGCGTTCGGTTTTCCAGAAGTTCATGCGGCGGTTCCGATGTGGGACGAGTGTTGAATGGGGTCACCCCACATTAGGGCGCCTGTGTTACGGCAATTGCGGGTAGATGATGATCTCCAGGTCACCCTTGTAATAACGCTTGCCCCCCAACGGCAGCTGGCCGGCTTCGCGCATTTCGCTGGTGCTCCTGACCCGCATCAGCACGCCCACCGGGCCTTGCTGGCGCGCCTGCTTGAGCCAGGCTTGAACGCTGTCGAGATCCACCTTGCGGTGCATCGAGTCGGCGTATTGCAGGCCGTAGCGCAGTTCGCCTTCGGTGTTGTAGAGCGTCACTTCGGGCCGCCGCAGGCGCCATGCCAGGGCCGACGCCGACTCCAGTTCGTTGCTCAGCAGCGCATGGGTCTTTTGGAGCTCGTCCAGGTGCTGGAGCACGAACTGGTCAGGCATCTGGTTATCTTCGACCACCGCCGGCATGCCGGCGGGCAACAGCGCCACCAGCAGGCCAATGCCCAACGCCGGCATCGCCCACAGCGCCAGTGGGCGGAAGGCCTGAAGCAGGTTGGCGAGCATCCAGCCCATCAGCACGATGAACGTCAGGGACAGGTTGAACATCTCGCTGTGGCTGTTGCCGTACAACGGCCGGTCGATTTGCAGGTAGATCAGCGTCACCATCGCCGCGAGGCCGATGCCCAGGTTGAGCAGGCCATTGACGCGCAGCGTGCGGGTGCTGGCGTTGGCCAGCAGGTCGATCAACGCATGGCCCATCAGCAGCGCCAGCGGCAGCAGGCACGGCATGATGTAGGTCGGCAGCTTGCCGTTGCTCAGGCTGAAAAAGCCCAGGGGCAGCAGCAACCACAGCGCCAGGAAGACGATGGCCGGTTGGCGCTTTTCCTTCCAGGCCTTGCACAGTGTCGCCGGCAGCAGCGCCGCCCACGGCAGGCACGACACCACCATCAGCGGCAGGTAGAACCACCAGGGTCGTGCATGCTGGGCATTGTCGGAGGCGAACCGGCGGATGTGCTCGTGCCAGAAGAAGAAACGCCAGTAGTCAGGTTCCTGCAGGTGGATCGTCAGTGCCCAGGGCAGGCACACCACGGCCGCCACCAGAATCGCCAGCGGCCCGTAGCGCAGCAGTTCCCCCAGGCGACGTTGCCAGAGCATGTAAGGCAGGGCGATCAGCACCGGCAGCAACCACGCCAGGAAACCCTTGGTCATGAAACCCATGCCGCAGGCCACACCCAACAACGTCCAGCTGGCGAGGCGGGCACGGGGGGTGGAGCTGTCGAGGGCAAACCACAGCGCCGCCAGGCTCAGGTTGACCCAAAAGGTGAATTGCGGATCCAGGTTGGAATAACCGGCTTGCCCGGCCACCAGGCCGAAACTCATGTAGAGCAGCGCGCAGGCGAAGCTCTTGCGCGGGTCGTTCCACAGCCGGCGGGCGATCAGGTAGGCGAGCACGACGCTCAGGCCGGTGGTCAGGGCGGAAGCGATGCGCACGCCGAACAGGTTTTCACCGAACAACGCCTGGCCCAGTGCGATGAGCCAGTAGCCGGCGGCGGGTTTTTCGAAATAGCGCACGCCCATGAAGTGCGGTGCCACCCAGTTGCCGCTGATGAGCATTTCCTGGCTGATCTGGGCGTAGCGGGTTTCGTCAGGGATCCATAGGCCATGCAGGCCCAGTGGCAACAGATAGAACATCACGAATGCCAGTAGCAATACGGGCAATGGTTTAAGGCGGGTCATGGCTATTGCACTCTCAAGCGGTATTGACGGTGAATCAGCGCGAGCGCTGGATCAGCCATGCGCGAGGGGTGGAAGGTGGTCGTGGTCGGGTAGAAATGCGGCACAGAACGTTATTCCTTAAACAGTCTGTTAGTGGGGGGGCGAAACTGAATATCCCTGTGCCCCAGTCAAGCTCGTTAAACGTGTGGCGTCCAATAAGTCATCGAAGGTCATCGTCATGTTGTTAACTTGTGAAAAGTTAGTGAGCTAATAAATTTTTGACAAAAATTCAATTAAAACCATAGACGATGCCACGGTCTGGCTGTCTTTTTGCTGAACGAACTTGAATGATTAAATGTTAAGAAGTGTTCTAAAGTTGTTTAAGCACGGCGGCCCAGTCCTTACTGTTCAAAATACCCAGCGCCTTGAACTTGCCATCGGGCAGCAGCTTTACAAACAATGCACTGCCGTATTCAGCATGGGCAGCGTGTGAGTAGCCCAATGCCTCCTCGAAGTCGCTGATGCAGGCGCTGTGGGTGACCACCAGCAGGTTGCGGTCCGCGTGTTTATGCGGGCGCAGTTCCTCGCCGATGGCAGGGCCGCAGATGGCCAGGGGCCCGGGTGACAATTCGGCCTTGCCGAACATGAAAAGCGAGGTCTGCGCGGTGCGGGTGGTGGGGCTGCTCAGTACGTCGGTGTTTTCCATGCCCAGGGTCTGGAAGGCCTTGCCCACGGCACTGGCAGACAACGAGCCGAGCGTGGTCAGGCCGTCTGCCGGGCCCAGGCAAGGGTTGTTGGAGCGGTCACAGCGTTCCTCATGGCGGACCAGCACCACCAGGTCTCCGTTACGCCAGGCTTCCAGGGTTCCGGAGGTGAGCAGGCGGTGGCCCACGCCCAGGTCCAGCGGCGATCTTGGCCACCAGATGAACGCCGTTACTGCCAGGCTGATCATCACGATACCTGCCACGCCAAGCCACAGTTTGTTCAGCTGTTTTACAAATGCCCAGCGCGAGCGAGACTTGCTCAGGGTCAGGTCAACCACACTATTCACCATTGGTAACTTCCAGGCGTTAATCCGGTAACTGGCAGCGGCAAGTTAGGCAGGCGCCAAGTGAGTAGCGCTGATGCAGGAATATGCAAAAGCGTGTCACAGGGGCGCTGTCTTTTTGCTGAACATACCGATATAAAAAATTGTTCACTTGCACTAACGGGCGTTTGAAATAACCAGCCTGTTATCTGCCCATGGACGGCAATTTAAAGTGCAGCAGGTGGCGGCCGGGTGAAATCGATGTGAAAAATTTGCAGGGGTCATGGGGCGCTCCTTTTGCCCATGGTTGTGACATAAAAATGTGACAACCGTTATTCTCCGGCTTAAGTCCAGAAGCTTGTGGGGAGGGGTGATGCTGCAGGTACAAGGGGTATTCAAGAGTTATGGCACGCCGCAGGGGCCGTTGACCGTGCTGGCGGGTGTCGACCTGTACCTGGGAGCGCGCAGCAGCCTGGCGTTGATGGGTGAGTCGGGCAGTGGCAAAAGCACGCTGCTGCATTTGGTGGCCGGGCTCGACCAGGTCGACCGTGGCAGCATCCAGGTCGGCAACCAGCGCCTGGACCAGATGAGTGAGGCACAACTGGCCCACTGGCGTCGCACCGAGATCGGCCTGGTGTTCCAGCAGTTCAACCTGATCGGCAGCCTGCGGGTCGAAGACAACCTGGCCTTCCAGGCGCGCCTGGCCGGGCGCCTCGATCCGGCGTGGCAAGCGCAGCTTGTGGAGAGACTCGGCCTGGGTGACTTGCTCAGGCGTTACCCCGAACAACTGTCCGGCGGCCAGCAGCAACGGGTAGCGGTAGGACGAGCCCTGGCGTCGCGCCCCGGCTTGTTGCTGGCGGACGAACCCACCGGTAACCTCGACGAAGGCACCAGTGACGAAGTGCTGCAACTGCTGCTGGACCTGCTGCGGGACAGCCCGACCAGTTTGCTGATGGTCACCCACAGCCCGCGCATCGCGGCGCGCCTTGACCAGCAGGTGGTGTTGCATCGCGGCCAGGTACTCGCTGCGGACGCCCGCTGACATGCGCGTCTTCCACTGGACACTGCGCGCGCTGCTCAGCCATTGGCGGCGCCACCCTGTGCAATTCTTCAGTGTGCTCACCGGCCTGTGGCTGGCCACCGCGCTGTTGACCGGCGTGCAAGCCCTCAACAGCCAGGCGCGGGACAGCTACGCGCGGGCCAGCCAGCTGATCGGCGGCGAACCCCAGGCCAGCCTCAGTGCGCCGGACGGTGCGAGCTTCCCCCAGGCGCTGTTTGCCGACCTGCGCCGCGCCGGGTGGCCGGTGTCGCCGGTGGTGCAGGGCCGCGTGCAGCTCAAGGGCCATGAAGACCAGCGCCTGCAAGTGATGGGCATCGACCCGGTGTCGTTGCCCGGCGGTGGCGCGCTGGCCGGGCAGACCCTGGACCGGGCGCAGATGGTCGCGTTCTTCAACCCGCCGGGACGCACCTGGATCGCGCCGCAGACCTTGCAGTCTCTGGGCCTGAAAGAGGGCGACCAGCCGCTGACAGCCGCCGGGCTCGCGCTGCCGCCGCTGCATGTTCAAGCGGACATGGCCCCCGGCGTCTTACTGACCGATATCGGCTTCGCCCAACCGCTGCTGGACATGCCCCAACGCCTGTCGCGGTTGCTGCTGGACAGGGCCTTTGCCGCCGCGCATCCCGCCCTGCCGCCGGAACTGGGCGCGCAACTGCAGCTCAAGCAGGCCGAGGAAAACAACCTCGCGCGCCTCACTGAAAGCCTCCATCTGAACCTCGATGCGCTGGGCTTTCTGTCCTTTGTGGTGGGCTTGTTTATCGTGCATGCCGCCATCGGCCTGGCGCTGGAGCAGCGGCGCGGCCTGCTGCGAACCTTGCGGGCGTGCGGGGTCAGTGCGCGGATGCTGATCCTCAGCCTGGCGGTGGAGCTCGGTGGCCTGGCCGTGCTGGGTGGCCTGGCGGGCGTGGCCAGCGGGTACTTGCTGGCCAGCCTGTTGCTGCCGGATGTAGCCGCCAGCTTGCGCGGCCTGTATGGCGCCGAGGTGCCCGGCCAACTGAGCCTCAGCCCGCTGTGGTGGCTCAGTGGCCTGGGCCTGGGTTTGCTCGGCGCGTTGCTCGCCGGGGCCAGCAGCCTGTGGCGGGCGGCGCGTTTGCCGTTGTTGGCGCTGGCCAATGCCCAGGCCTGGCACCAGGCCCATGGGCGCTGGCTGCGACGCCAGGGCTGGGTGGCGGGTTCGGCCTTACTGGTTGCGCTGTTGGCACTGATATTTGGCGACAGCCTGGCCAGTGGTTTTGTATTGATGGCGGCCTTGTTGCTGGGCGCTGCGCTGGGCTTGCCGGTGGTGCTCAATGGCGTGCTCAAGGCGGTATTGGGGCGCAGCCGTTCGGTGCTGGGGCAATGGTTTCTCGCCGATTGCCGCCAGCAGTTGCCGGCCCTGAGCCTGGCGCTGATGGCCTTGCTGCTGGCGTTGGCCGCCAATATCGGCGCGGGCTCGATGACCTCGGGCTTTCGCCAGACCTTCAACAACTGGCTGGAACAACGCCTGACCGCCGAGTTGTACCTCAACCCGCAAAACCCGGCCCAGGCCGAGGCGCTGCAAACCTGGCTGGTACAGCAGCCCCTGGTGCAGACAGTGCTGCCGACCTGGCAGGTTGCGGTGCAGTTGCAGGGGTGGCCGGCTGACCTGTTCGGCGTGGTCGACGACCCTACTTATCGCCAGCATTGGCCGCTGCTGGAAGCGGCGGCGAACCCATGGAGCCAGTTGTTGCAGGACGACAGCCTGATGCTCAGTGAGCAAATGGCACGCCGGCTCAAGGTGCGGCTGGGCGATGTGGTCAGCATCCCCACGCCCCAAGGTCCATGGTCGCCGAAGGTCGTGGGGATTTATGCCGACTACGGCAACCCCAAGGGCCACTTGCTGGTGAATTCGCGGCACCTGTTGCAGCACTGGCCGGGATTGTCGCCGGCGCGTTTCAACCTGCGGGTTTTGCCGGGCAACGTGCCGCCGCTGGTGCGTGCAGTACAGGAACGGTTTGCCCTCGAAGACAGCCGCATCGTCGACCAGCAGCAGCTCAAGGGTTGGTCGAGCCAGGTATTCGAACGAACTTTTGCCGCCACCGCCGCCCTTAACAGCCTGACCCTGGGCGTCGCCGGCGTGGCGTTGTTCATCAGCCTGCTGACCCAGAGCCAAAGCCGTCTTGGCCAGTTGGCCCCGCTGTGGGCGCTGGGCGTGACACGACGCCAATTGATGCTGCTCAACCTCGGCCAGACCTGGCTGCTGGCGGTGCTGACCCTGGTGCTGGCGTTGCCGCTGGGCTTGCTGCTGGCGTGGTGCCTGGACGTGGTGATCAACGTCCAGGCCTTCGGCTGGCGCCTGCCGTTGCAGGTGTTCCCGGGGCAACTGGCGCAACTGCTGGGCCTGGCGATGCTGGCCACCTTGCTGGCTTCGGCCTGGCCGTTGTGGCAGCTGTACCGCAGTCGCCCGGCGGATTTGCTGAGGACCTTTGCCAATGAAGATTAAGTACCTGTTATGGGCGACGTTCCTGCTGCTGGGCGCCTGCGACAAACCACCTGCACCTGAAGAAAGCTTCGCCGGACTGGGCAGCCAGGCCGCGGACTTTGCCCAGGTGGTGCCCGGCAAGGTCTTCAGCTTTCCCCAGGACCATGGCCCCCATGACGGCTATCGCATCGAATGGTGGTACCTCACCGCCAACCTGAAGGATGCCGAGGGCAATGCCTACGGCGTGCAATGGACGCTGTTTCGCAACGCACTCAAGGCCGGCCCGACACAACCCGGCTGGCACGACTCGACGATCTGGCTCGGCCACGCCGCCGTCACCTCGGCCACCCGCCATTACGCTAGCGAACGCTACGCCCGCGGCGGCGTGGGGCAGGCGGGGGCCCAGGCGGTGCCGTTCAATGCCTGGATCGATGACTGGAATTTCGCCACCCGCCCCGGTGCAGCCAGCCCCCTGGCGGACATGCAACTCAAGGCTGCAGGCGAGCATTTCAACTACGACCTGCACCTGACCTCCAGCCGCCCGCTGGTGCTCCAGGGGGATAACGGCTACAGCCGCAAGTCCGACCAGGGCCAGGCGTCGTACTACTACAGCCAGCCGTTTTTCCAGGCAGATGGCCGCGTGACCATCGATGGAAAATCTTACCAAGTCACCGGCAACGCCTGGCTCGATCGCGAATGGAGCAGCCAGCCCCTGACCGCCAGCCAGACTGGCTGGGACTGGTTCTCCCTGCACCTGGACAGTGGCGAGCAATTGATGCTGTTTCGGGTGCGGCAGAAAGACGGACCGTCCTACCTGACCGGCACCTGGATCGACAAAGAGGGCCACACACAGACCCTGCACAACCAGGATATTCAACTGACGCCGCTGGGCACGACCGCGATCGATGGGCGCAGCATTCCCACCCAGTGGTCATTGAAGATCCCGGGCAAACATCTGGATATCACCACGGAAGCGGTCAACCCAAAGGCCTGGATGAACCTGAGCATTCCTTACTGGGAGGGGCCGGTGAAATTTCAGGGTGGGGTGGGGTATCTGGAGATGACGGGGTATTGAGTCCGACGATTTTTTGTAGGCCTTGATTACCTGCCAGGTAGGTGATTTCCCAAACGTAATTTCAGCTGTTCCAACCTTGTGTCCGGGCCGTGTTCGCCTGCCTATATTCCTGCGCCATATCCATTACATCAGGGATGTAAGTGATGGCGCAGGGATACATCAATGACCGCACCACGGACTACCTCAGTTTGAAATCCCGGTTACTGACCGGGGCCAGTGGGCAACTTTCCGATCAATTCGACGCGTTGAACCTGCATTTGCGTCAGGCAAGCCTGGTGACGCCGGGGCAGATGGTGATCGTTCCCGATGCCTACGCTGTGGCTTGCACTACTGATGATGCATGGTTGATGCGCCATGCCCAGGAGATTCAGCGCAATCTGGAGTTGGATGCCTCGGCTGGGGCGGCGGTGATCAATAACTATGATCTATTCCAGAGTTTATTGGCTTATAGCTCGGTGGGAGTCGGCAGTTCGACGGCGGCCTGGGGGCGACACCTGGACGAGGTTCAGCGCACTCTGGAAGAAATTGAGCGTTTGCATCAACAACTCAAGGATGGAGCCTTGAATAAGAAAGCGTTTATCCAGAAGCGGCAGATGTTGTTCCGGCGCTTGGATACTCAACTTCAAGGTGCGGCGCGATTTGGCACGAGCCTGAAAACCAATAAGTCACTGAAAAAAGTACTGGGTATTTCCACCAAGAGTTATCTGCACAAGAGTGAAATCGTGGGCTACACGCAGCGGATTCGCAGCATTGCCGAGACGTCGAGGTTTTTGGGCAAGGGGACGTATGTGGGGTTGGCGTTGGATGTGGGTGTGGCGGGGTTGGAGATCAAGGAAGCATGTATGGAGGGGCGGGAGGCGATGTGTAGGCGGGCGAAGTATGTGGAGGGTGGGAAGTTGGTGGGCGGGGTAGGCGGGGCCGCTATTGGAGGGACTCTGGGGGCTGCGCTCGGGAGACGTTTATGCGGGATAGTCATGGGGGTTGCGGTGAAAGGGCAGGGTGCGCTGGTCTGCGGGATCATCGGCGGTGCTGCCGGAGGTTATGCCGCCGGGAGTACGTTTGGGCGTGCCGGTGAATGGGGTGGAGAAATGATGGGTGACCTGATGTATCAGCCTGATGGGGCTTGATCATGTCTTATTATGATTTTTTCACTGTTACGTTGCTTTTATGGATGCTTATCAACTTGGGACTGTTGCTCTTCGTCGCGTACAGAAAACTCGATGAGTTGGAAAGCTATTTCACCGAAAACGAGGCCGTTCAACGCACCAAGCGTTTTTGGCGCAGGAATCTGCCGATCGACAAAACCATGCGAATGGTTGTGATCGTCGAGCTGCTGTCCATGCCAAAACGCCATTTGAAAAAGGGCGAGGTAACTGAGGCAGAGTTGACGTCCGTCCCCGTGGCCCTGAAGCGATGGGCAGTATGGCCCTATTACGGCGGAATGGTTTTGATGGTCCTGGCAATCATTTGGGAGGTCTGGTCCAAGCCATAGCCGAGGGGCTTTTTTTCGTTATTGCGCCAACGCCACCTTGAGTGGCAAGCGCGCCATACCGGTGTTTTTAAGCGAACCCAGATACAACCAGTCACCGTACTCACGTGCCGTGGTGACGGGCGAGTAGTTACCGCTGCTGCCATCCTGCAGGTTTGCGATGACCTTGCCGTTCACGTCCAGCCCGAGCACAAAGGCCTTACGCTCGATGGGCTTGGGCACCACCATCAGTGCCCGTACCATGATCTTGCGCATCAGCGGGTAGCCGGCAAAACCGTCGAGCAGCGGGTTGCGCGGTGAATACAAGGCAACCCAGAACCGGTCCTTGCCGTTGAAGCTGAGGTTGTCCGGCAGGCCCGGCAGGTTGTCGATAAACAGGTCGTGGACGCCGGCCTTGTCGCCCTTGAGCCAGTAGCGGCTGATGCGATAGGCGCCGGTTTCGTTGACCAGCACATAGTCTTCGTTCGGCCCCAGGGCCACGCCATTGGCGAATTGCAACTGGTCCAGCAATACCTCGGTGTGGCCGGTGCTGAAGTCATACCGTAGCAAACGGCCGTCACCGCCGTGCTCGATCACCGCCTCGCCGTCTTCCCCATAACCCCATCGGCTTGATGCATCGCTGAAGTACGCATAACGCCCGGCGGCGTCGACGGTGATGTCATCGACAAAGCCAAACGGCAGGCCGGCGGCGCTGGTGGCCAGGGTGGTGAGATTGTGCTGGGTGTCGAGGGCGAGCAGGCCCTTGATCCCATCGGCAATGATCAACCGCCCGTCCGGATGCAGGGCCAGGCCCAGGGGGCGACCCTGGGTGTTGGTCAGCTCTTCGAGAACGTGGCTTTCGGGGGCCGTGCGGATGATGCGCCCGTCATGCAGGCCGGTGATGAGGAACCCTTTGCCATCCAGCAACAAGGCTTCGGGCCCGGCGATGTCCTGGGCGCCGGTTCTTTTCACGTCCTTGAGGCGCTGGTTTTCGGCGTAGGGCCCGTCCTTCAGGGATGGCGCCTTGGGCGGCGACCAGTTGACCGGTTGCACTTTGGTGGGCATCAGCAGCAGGAAGGCGACGATGGCGGTCAGGATCAGCAGGACCAGACGACCAACGTTGCTTGGACGGGTACTCATGACGATTCCTGGTGATCAGTGGTGGGCGGTTCCCAATGCAGGGTGCCGAACAGGTAGTCCATCAGCGGCAGGACGATGTTGAAGTTGCGTCCCAGCATCAGTTCGCGCCGGTGATGCAGGGCGTGCAGGTGGTGCATCTGGCGGATCCACGGCAGGCGGGCCACGGGGTGGTCGGGGGGCAGGTGTTCGCAGGCGTGGAAAAACTCGTAGAGCAGGTAACCGAGGATCATGCAGCCGGCGAACAGGCCGGCGATGTTGGGGTTGAGGTGTTTGAGCAGCCACCAGGCGGGGAGGGTGATGACTAGGCTGTGGACCAGGATGAGCCAGGCGGGGAACAGGATGACACGCCAGTCTCGAGGGCTGTCGTAGGTCATGTGATCGGGGGTGAAGAAGCTGTGGTGGTCGCCGGTGTGGCGGGCGTAGAACAGGCGGGCGAAGGTGTGTTTGTGATGGCCTAGGTGACGGTGGACGAGATAGATACACAGGTTGAAGAAAATCAGGGTGAGGGGGATGGCCAGCCATTCCAATAGCTGTATTTGCCGGGTGGTGGACCAGAACAGGCTGATGCAGAGCAGGCCGTAGCCGAAAACGAAACCAGCGTGGAGCCACGGGTTGTAGCAGGGGTGGATGCTGGCGCGGTAGGTGGTGCGGAAAGCCTCGGTGGGGTGAGTCATTGGGGGAGCTCGGTGTTGTTTTTGTTGGGGATGAGCGTAGTCGGGATTGGCGCATCTATCCTGCCGCCATAAAAATACTGTACATGCATACAGTTATGTCCTACATTCCATCCCAGGTGACCGGATGTCGCCGATCACCTGAGCTTCAATTTTTTAACTATGGATGGATAAAAAATGAAATCGAAAAAAGCGTTCATGCTCGGAGCCGCCATCGCGGCGTCCTGCTTCGTTTCGGCCTGCGCCCTGGCCGAACAATCTCCTGCACACTTGACGCCGCAACCGTTGCAGCAAGCCGTGCAACAAGCCCTCAAGAGTGGCGGCAACGTCACGGCGCAGAAGGCGTCGGCTGCCTTCCTGGACAAAATCAAAACCTCGCAGCAGCTGAAAAAGCCGGTGCAGGCTGCCAAGGCCTTGAGCGGGGTTGTGGTCGCCGAGCCTGTACAGGCAGATAGCGCCAAGGTGGATGCCCAGGCCGTGGCGGCCCAGGCGTTCACGCCGCTGTGCCAGACCCTCGGTATCAACCAGATGTATAACCTGGACGGTGTGCAAACCGGCAACGATGTCTGCTACCACTTCAACGTGCCCCAAAAGGCACGGGCGACAGTGATGCTGGTAGGGCAGAGTGCTGCCACCAACATGTCCCTGACCCTGTTCCAGGACGACGGCCAGAACAACATCACTTCTCTCGGCACGTCGGATAACCCGGGCAATGCCAACGAGGTGTTGGCTGGCGTACTGCCACCTGGCGACTACTACTGGTTCATGCATGCCAATTCGGCTGACGGTTCGCCGTTCAGTTTCGGCGTGGATATCAACATGACGATTGACGATTTCGAGCCTAACGACAGTTTCGAAACGGCTTATCAACTGCCGGATACCCTGAACTACGTCACGGGTAACTCCGACACGGCGACCGATGAAGACTACTTCTCCTTCAAGGCCCTGCGCGGGCAGAAGGTCAGTGCCTATTTCGACGGTGTGAACGAGAGCGATCGGGGCCAGTGGATTTCCGAGTATTTTGACGGCGTCAAATGGATCCCGATCAGCCCCAAGGCGAAAATCACCTGGCCAACGCCATCGGTTAATGGCGTGGTGAACGTACGGGTGCGGCCTAACCCGGCCGCAACCTGGAAGGCTACGGCGCGCTACAAGCTGTCGCTGGGCTCCACACCCGAGGTGTTGAGCCACAGTGTGCAAGGTGACAACGTGGTGCGGATCCCGGCTTCGGCCAATGACTACGACCCGTTCATGACCACCCAGGCGGCACGTGACTTGAGCTGGGCCGTGACCTGGGCCGACAGCACCGGTAAACGCCTGCAGGGATTGACCCCGTATCTGCAACTCGACAAGCACGTCAACCGTAATACCTACCTGCCGGTGTACATCCCTTACTACGGTTCGGTAACCGGCGTGTCGGGCGCGGCATCCGGTACGGTCAACCTGGGCAACTGCGCGGGTGAGGCGACTGTCAGGTATGTGTCCTACGACTCGGGTTACAAAAATACCTGGGAGACCAACTACAACTTCGCCGTTTGGCGCCTGCGCATCGAGGAGTACCCGGATGTCGGCGTGGGTGGCGACGCTACCCCGGTGAGCATGGCTCATATCTGCAGCCAGCGCGTGATCTCCAGTGAACGGTGATCAACCCTCCGCCTGATCCGTAACCCCGGCGCCAACTCTTCGGGTTGGCGCCCCCAGCAACCCTTCAAACTGCGCCTGAACCCGCCCTTCGTCGCAATGCGCCACATTAAACCGCATGAAATCCCGCAACCCCGGCTCATACCCGAACAACGCCCCCGGCGCCAACACCATCCCACGCTTCAACCCTGCTTCAGCCAGCCGCTCACCATTCACCCCGGCCGGCAACCGCGCCCAGATAAACATCCCCCCCTCAAACCCCATCGGCAATTCACACCCACAACGCCGCAGCCACTGCTCAACCCGCCCCCCAGCCTCCAGCAGCCGCTGAACCATGCGCTTGCGATGCCTGGCATACCCACCCTCACTCAGCAGCCGATACACAATCTGCTCGAACAGCTCCGACGTTATGCCGCCGCTCATCAACTTCATATTGGTCAGATTCGCCGCCAATTGCGGCGCCGCCACCACATAACTGACCCGCGCATTCGCCGTCAGCACCTTCGAAAACCCCGACAGGTACGTCACCTGCTCCAATCCCGCCAAAGTCGCCAGGCGCGGCGGCGGGTTAGGGTGCAAATCCCCGTAAAGATCATCCTCAACGATATGGCAGCGATACTCCCGGGCCAGTTGCAACAACCGAAATGCCTGGCTCGGGCTGAATGAATGCCCGGTGGGGTTATGCAACACGCTGGTGGTCAGGTACAGGCTGGGACGATGCTCCGCCAACAACTGCTCCAACGCGACAAAATCAAACCCGTCAGGCCGCCGGGCGATCGTCACCACCTTGACCCCATGCAACGCCAGGTTCGCGTGGAAGTTGAAATAACACGGTGCATCCAGCAGCACCGTGTCCCCGGGCCGCGCCAGCAGGCGCATGAGCATGTCCAGGCCTTGCACCGTGTTGGGCGTGGTGATGATTTGTTCCACCGGCACCGATAACCCTTCACCGTGCAGTTTCTGTTGCAGCGCCTGGCGCAACGGCAGCAGGCCCGCCGGGGTGCCCAGCCCGGCGATGCGCAGGGTAGGGGCGCGGACTACGCTGCGCATGGCCTGGCGCAGGGCTTCGGAATCCAGCCAGTCTTCCGGCAGATGGCCGCCGCCGGGGCGCAGGTCGCCTTGGGCCATGGCCAGGGGGCGGCGCAGTACGCTGAGCAAGTCCTGGGGCAGCAAGTCGACCCAGGTGCTGGACGACGGCTGTGCCAGGCTGCTGGCGACAAAGTGCCCGCGGCCCTGGCTGGAGGTCAGGAGGTGACGCCCGCGCAGGCGATCCAGCGCTTCATTCATGGTGAATTTTCCGACGCCCAGCAAGGCTCCCAACTCACGCACCGAAGGCAGTTTGCTGCCAGCGGCCAATTCGCCTTGCTCGATCGCATGGGCCAGGGCATCGACGATCTGCTGCACCTTCGGTGCTCGGTCATGAAAGTGAATCGCAGGAATGGGCATCACACTGTCCTTAAGTTTGTCGCCAACTTCACCGGTAAAGTCTGCGCGTATATCCGTAGAGTTTACCTGCCTGTGGCGGCACGTGCGCCCTAGACTGCAAGCCCTCTTTCCTGCTGTGAAATTCCACGCCATGGCCACCGCGCTGACGCTGTCTTCGTTTTTGTATTTCCTGCTGCTGTGCACCACCCTGGCCTTCAGCCCCGGGCCCATGACCTTGTTGTTGCTCAGCCTCGGCCTGAAGGACGGCCTGCGCCGTTCCCTGCCGGCGCAGTTCGGGGCGAGTGTTTCCTACCTGGTGTCGATCCTGATCTTTGCCGTGGGTTTTTCCGAGCTGATCAAGGATTACCCGCTGATCACCCGGATCATCCAGGTGGTAGGCGTGGCCTACATCCTTTACCTGGCCTACAAGCAATGGACCAGCAGCGGAGTGACCATCAAGACCAACGATGCAACTGCGGAAAATGCCCGCAGTCTTTTCGGCAAGGGCCTGCTGACCGGGTTGTCGAATCCCAAGGCGATCATTCTGTTCAGCGCGGTATTCCCGCAGTTCGCCGCCATCGGCCAGGGCAGCGCCGCCGCCGACATCGCGATCCTCGGCCTGACCTTCCTGCTGCTGCAATTTGCCAGCGGGTGCCTGTATTGCTACTTCGGCCAACGCATCAAGCACGTGCTGGAAAACCCCAAGCGCCGGGTGTTGCTGCAACGGGCCACGGCGGTGTTGCTGCTGGGGGTGGCGCTGATGCTGGCCAGGGGCTTTTCCAGCTGAAGGTCAGCTTATGAGCGGTAGTGGCGATCTGCCGGTGCCCTGATAGACTTCGGGCATTCATCCAGGATCAAGCCAGACATGCCAGCCGCAGGAGGAAACGGACTTTCGCTCGCTTCACGCTTGTACAAGTCGCGCACCCTGGGATTGACCCTCGGGTTTGTCTGTGTGGCCGCCGCCATCTACCCGCTGGATAAATCCGCTTGGGTCTGGGGAGTGATGATCGCCAATGCCTTCATCTGGCCGCATGTGGCCTACCAATGGTCGCGGCATTCGAAAAACTCCCTGCGCTCGGAACACCGCAACCTGCTGTTCGACTCGTTTTGCGGCGGGTTCTGGGTGGGCGCCATGCAGTTCAACCCGCTGCCCAGCGTGACCACCTTGTCGATGATGACCATGAACAACGTCGCCATCGGCGGCCCGCGCTTCATGCTCGCCGGTTGGGTGGCCCAGGCGCTGGGCATCGGCGCCTCGATGCTGGTGTTCACTCCGGCGGTGACCGCCCTCACCAGTGAAGTGCAGCTCTACGCCTGCCTGCCGATCCTGATGCTGTATCCCCTGGCGCTGGGCTGGATCTGCTACCGGCAAGCGATCACCCTGGCCCGGCACAAGCGCGAGTTGCTGGCCCTGAGCCGCACCGACAGCCTGTCGGGCCTGCTCAACCACGGCGCCTGGAAAGACCACCTGGAAATCGAGTTCCAGCGCTGCCGCCGCGACCAGCAGGGCGCCGCCATCGCGCTGATCGACATCGACCACTTCAAGACCATCAACGACACGTACGGCCATGTCACCGGCGATATCGTGCTGCGTCAATTGAGCAAAGTGCTGCGCCAGAACCTGCGGGCCACTGACCTGGCCGGGCGCTACGGTGGCGACGAATTCTGCGTGATCCTGCCGGACATGCCCCTGAACCGCGCCACCGAGGTGATGGACGCCCTGCGTGATCGCTTCAACTCCCTGGCCTACGCACAGGACCCGACCTTGCGCGCCAGCCTGAGCATCGGCCTGGCGCCATACCGGCCGGCACACGCCGACGCCACCAGTTGGCTGAACGATGCCGACCAGGCCTTGTACGAGGCCAAGAGCAGCGGGCGCAACCGGGTCAGTTCGGTGCAGGGAAGTTGGCTGAGGTCGATCTGAGGATCAACAAATCGGTGTTTGTCAGGTAGGGTGGAGCGCTACCTTCCAACAAAAACAAGGATCGGTTCATGCTCTTCAACTTCCCGCGTACCTTGCTGGCGGCCACCCTGGCGCTGTCTTTCGCCATGCCGGCCTTCAGCGCCGAACCCCACAAACAGATCCAGGCCGATTCCGAGCAGTACAAGGCTGAGGCCTTGAAACTGCTGGGGCGCCTGGTGAATATCGATTCGGGCTCCGGCTACGAGCCGGGCCTGACCCAAGTGCGTGACATCGCCGTCGATGAGCTCAAGCAACTGGGTTTCAGCATCCAGCTGGTGCCGGATGCCGCCGCTCATAACAGCCATGTCATCGCCACCCTCAAGGGCACCGGCAAGGCCAGGATCCTGCTGATGGCCCACATGGACACTGTGTTCAAGGAAGGCTCGGCGGCTGCCCGGCCGTTCCACATCAAGGACGGCCGCGCCTATGGCCCGGGCGTAATGGATGACAAGGGCGGCATCGTCGCCGGCATCTACGCCTTGAAGGTCCTGAAAAACCAGGGCTTCAAGGACTACGCACAAATCACTTTCCTGCTGGACGCCAGCGAAGAAACCGGCACCGACGGCGCGTCCGAGCTGATCCGCAACACCGCCAAGGGCCACGACGTGACGCTCAACCTGGAACCGGGTCGCCCGGCCGATGGCCTGGTGGTATGGCGCAAAGGCAGCGCCACCGCCGTGGTCGAGGTCAAGGGCAAGGCCGCCCACGCCGGCGTCGCCCCGGAATTGGGGCGCAACGCGGCGATGGAAGCGGCGCACCAGATTCTGCAACTGGGCAAGCTGGGGGATGCCGAGAAGAAAACCACCATCAACTTCACCGTGATCAACTCCGGCGACCGGGTCAACGTGATCCCCGACCAGGCCACCGCCAAGGCGGATGTACGGGCGGCGTTGCCGGAAGAGTTTGACCGGATCGAGAAAGACCTGGCACGGGTCTCGGCCAACAAGCTGATCCCCGAGACTGAAGTGACCACCAGTTTGCACCGTGGCCTGCCGCCGATGCCGCAGACGCCGGAGTCGGACAAGCTGGTGGCGATTGCCCAGGGGATTTATGGCGAGCTGGGGCGCAAGCTGACCATTGAGGGCAGCGGCGGGGCGGCGGATGCGAGCTTGTCGGCTGGCGTGGGTACGCCGACCCTGGACGGGTTCGGGATTGTCGGGGGCAATATCCATACGCCGGAGGAATATGCCGAGGTGGAGAGCGTGGCGCCGCGGATTTATCTGCTGAGCCGGATGATCATGGAGCTCTCCAAGCGCTGACTTAAAAACGCCACACCTCTAAATGTGGGAGCGGGCTTGTGTGGGAGCGGGCTTGCTCGCGAATGCGGTCTATCAGTCGACATCTGCTTATCTGGTACACCGCTTTCGCGAGCAAGCCCGCTCCCACATTGGTTTGTGGTGTTGGTTGGATCAGGTTGCAGGCACCACTTCCCGGGTCTTCTCCCGCCCCAACACCAGACTGCACAGCGCCGGCAAGAACAGCAACGTCAACACTGTCCCCACCAGCACCCCGCCAATCAGCACATACGCCAGCGACGACCAGAACACCGACAGCGTCAGCGGAATAAACGCCAGCGCCGCCGCCAGCGCGGTCAATATCACCGGCCGTGCCCGGCGCACCGTGGCCTCGATGATCGCCTCGCGAATCACCATGCCCTGGTCCTGGTTCTGCCGAATCTGGTCGGTAAAGATCAGCGTATTGCGCATCAGAATCCCGCCAATCCCGATCAACCCCAATATCGCGTTGAACCCGAACGGCTGGTTGAACAGCAGCAGCGTCGGCACCGCCCCGATCAGCCCCAGCGGCGCGGTGGCGAACACCATGAACATCACCCCGAACGAACGCACCTGGAACATGATCACGGTCAACGTCAGCAGAATCATGATCGGGAACAGTGCCGCCAGCGCCACGTTGGCCTTGGCGCTTTCTTCCACCGGGCCGCCGATGACGATCTGATACCCGGCCGGCAGCTTGGCGATCAAGGGTTGCAGGTCCTTGTACACCGCCATTTCCACATCTGGCGGCTGGGTGCCGTCGACGATGTCGGCGCGCACTTCCACGGTCAGCGCACGGTTGCGGCGCTTGAGGATCGGTTCTTCCATCACCGCCTGGAAATGCCCGACCTGGGCCAATGGCACCGAGACACCGGCACTGTTGGTCAGGGTCATATTGTCCAGGTTGCCGAGGTCTTCGCGCTGGCTGCCCTGGGAGCGGGCAACCACTGAAACGGTGCGATTGCCTTCGCGCACTTCGGTGATCGGGTTGCCGCTGAGCAACGCGTTGAGCTGGGATTTCACCCCGTCGGGGGTAAAGCCCAGCAGGCGCAGGCGGTCCTGGTCGAGTACCAGGCGGTAACTGCTGGCGCGCTCGCCCCAGTCGAGGAAGCTGTCCCGCGTGAGTGTGTTGGCGGCGACCACTTGGCGCACGTCTTCAGCCAGGCCGCGCAGCACATTCAGGTCGGGGCCGGACACGCGAAACACCACCGGGAAGGGCACCGGCGGGCCGAATACCAACTGGGTGACGCGCACCCGCGCCGATGGAAATTCGCCGGCCGCGATGCGTTCAGCCATGCGTTTTTTCAGGCTGTCCCGGGCATGGGCGTCGGCGGTCTGCACGATCAGCTTGGCGAAGGCGGGGTCTGGCAGCTCGGGGTTCAGCGACAGGAAAAACCTTGGTGCACCACCGCCGACATAGGTGTCGACCATCACGGTTTGCGGCTCCTCCATCAGCGCCTTTTCCACCTGCGCCGCTACCGCCTCGGTGCTTTTGAAGGCGCTGCCCGGTGGCATGTACACCTCCAGAATCAGCTCGGAACGGTCGGAGTTGGGAAAGAACTGCTTCTTCACCACGCCCATGCCCAGGCCACACAGCACAAAGGCCGTCACCACCAACCCGGTGACCAGCCAGCGTCTGCGCACGCAAGCGTCCACCAGGCGCCGCAGTTTCTGGTAATAGCGCCCGGCGTAAATTGCATCGTGGCCGCCGACAACCGGCTCGATGTGCGGCAACAGCTTGACCCCCAGGTACGGGGTGAACACCACCGCCACCAGCCACGAGGCGATCAGCGCAAAACCGACGATCCAGAAAATATTCCCGGCATATTCACCGGCCCCCGAGCGGGCAAAACCCACCGGCAGGAAGCCGATAATCGTCACCAGGGTGCCGGTGAGCATCGGCGCGGCGGTGGAACTCCAGGCGAAGGTGGCCGCGTGGATCCGGTCAAAACCTTCCTCGAGTTTGACAACCATCATTTCGATCGCAATGATCGCGTCGTCCACCAGCAGGCCCAGGGAAATGATCAACGCGCCCAGGGTCACCCGGTCGAATTCGCGGCCGGTCATCAGCATGATCACAAACACGATCGACAAGGTCAGCGGCACCGCAGCGGCCACCACCAGCCCGACCCGGAACCCCAGGGCCAGCAGGCTGATGACCATTACCACCGCGAGGGCGACGAAGAACTTCAGCATGAACTCGTTGACCGCCAGGCTGATGTTTTTCGCCTGGTCGGAGACCTTGGCGAAGTTGACCCCCAGCGGCAGGTCGGCCTGGATTTTCGCTTCCTGGGCCTTGAGGGCCTTGTCCAGTTCCAGGCCGTTCCAGTGCTTCTCCATGATCACCCCGAGCATCAGCGACGGGTCGCCCTGATGACGGATACGGTAGCTGGGCGGGTCTTCATAACCCCGGCTGACGGTGGCCACATCGGCGATGCGCAGCAGCTTGCCGTTGGCTTCCAGCGGGACGTTTTCGATCAGCGCCAGGCTGTCGAAGGCCCCGTCGATGCGGATATAGGCGCGTGCCCCGGCGGTCTCGACAAAGCCTGAAGGCGCCACGGCATTCTGGGCGGCGAGGGCGGCGAAGATCTGCTCGGGCTTGATGCCCAAGGTGGCCAGGCGCTCATAGGAAAACTCGACGAAGATCCGCTGCGCCTGTTCGCCGAGGATATTGACCTTCTTCACTCCCGGCAGATTGAGCAGGCCCTGGCGCATGTCCTCGGCCATTTGCACCAGTTGCCGGTGGGGTAGATGTTCGGCCTCCAGCGCGTACAGGGAAAAGTATACGTCGGAGTATTCATCGTTGAAGAACGGCCCGATCACCCCCTTGGGCAACTTCGCGGCTTCGTCGCTGAGCTTTTTGCGGGTCTGGTAGAACAGGTCCTGGATCTCGCTGGGACGGGTGGACTCCAGGTACGTCATGCGCATCGAGACGAAGCCCGGTTGGGCGATGGTTTCGACGCGGTCGTAATAGTCCAGCTCCTGCAGGCGTTTTTCCAGACGGTCGGCCACTTGCTCCTGCATCTCTTGCGCGGTGGCGCCGGGCCAGGCGGCGGTGATGGTCATGACCTTGACGGTGAACGAAGGGTCTTCGGCGCGCCCCAGTTTGCCAAAGGCAAAGACCCCGGCGGCGAGGATCGCGATGATCAGGAACAGCGTGACCGCGCGATGCTTGACCGCCAGTTCGGAGAGGTTGATCCCGCGCATTATCAGTGTTCCTGCTGACGGTTGAGGGCCAATACCTGGGCCGGCAACAGGCGTACCGCGTCACCGCTGTGCAGCAGGTGCGCGCCGAGGGCGACGACTACTTGGCCTGGGTCCACGCCACTGTCCAGCAACGCGTCCTCCTGGCCGAGGCTGGCGACGTTGACCGGGGCGAAGCTGACCTTGTCATCGGCGCCAATCACCCACACACCGGTGCCTTTGCCGGCATCCTGCAGCGCCCCGATGGGCACGCGGGTCTGTTGCGCCTGGCCGTTACCTTGCAGGCGCACGGTGATGGTCGAGCCGAGAGCGAAGCGGTCGACGGGGCCATGCAATACATAGCGGGCCCGGTAGGTGCGGGTGGTCGGGTCGGCGCTGGCAGACAGCTCGCGCAACGTGGCGGTCACTGCCTGCTCAGGGGCGCCGAAGGGGAACGCCAGGGCTTTTTGCGAAGCCTGGTCGCGCTGGTTTTCCGGGAGGTTGACGATGGCTTCCCGGGCGCCGTCGTGGGCCAGGCGCGCCACCACTTGCCCCTCGGCGACCACTTGGCCGCGGTCCACCCGTACGTCGGTGATGATGCCGTCGCTGTCGGCCCTGAGCACCGAGTAGGTGCGGCGGTTTTCGATCTGGCTGGCGTCGGATTGTGCGGAGGCCAGCTCGGCTTCGGCCACCCGCAGATTGGTGGCGGACTGGTCGAAAATCTGCCGCGACACGGCGCCGGTATTGGCCAGGCGCTGGTAGCGGGATTCATCGTCCCGGCGTTGGCGCAGTTGCGCCTGGGCCGCATTGACGCGGTTTTTTGCCGAACGCAGGGCCAGTTCGAAGTCGCCGATATCCAGCACCAGCAAAGTGTCGCCACGGTTGACGTGCTGGCCGGGATCAACCTTGCGCTCGATCACCTTGCCGCTGACGCGAAACCCCAGGTCACTTTCCGTGCGCGCGGCCACTACGCCGGTGTAGGCGCTTTGCTGGCTGCCGGCGGCTTCGACCTTGGCGGCCAGCACCGGGCGGGGCAGGGGCGCTTCGGCGACGGGGTCGGCCTTGTTGTTGCAGCCACTGAGTACCGCCAGCAGGGCCAGGGGGGTGAGAAGACGCAGGGGGAGAGGGTTCATGTCGGGCTCCGTGGGGCGGGGTGAGCTAAAAATTACGCTTGTAATATTTGTCGCCATATTATGGTCGAAATATAAAGTAATCCAGCCCCGAGTCTTTGTTCCACTGATGGGACGATCAGGGCCGATTTTGCCGTCTAGCGCGGAATTGGTATCGGATTTAAGGTGTATCCATTACTGGAGACACATATGAAAAAGATCATCGGCATCTACACCAGCCCACGTGGCCATTGGGTCGGCGACGGCTTTCCGGTTCGCACGCTGTTTTCCTACGACACCATGGGCAAGCAGATCAGCCCGTTCCTGTTGCTGGATCACGCCGGTCCTGCGGCGTTCACCCCGACCGAGCAACGTCGCGGCGTGGGCCAGCATCCTCATCGCGGTTTTGAAACCGTGACCATCGTCTACAAGGGCGAAGTCGAGCACCGCGATTCCACCGGCGCCGGCGGCACCATCGGCCCGGGCGATGTGCAATGGATGACAGCCGCCAGGGGCATCATTCACGAGGAGTTTCACTCCGAGGCGTTCGCCCGCAGCGGCGGGGCCCTGGAAATGGTCCAGTTGTGGGTCAATCTGCCGGCCAGGGACAAAATGACCGATGCCGGTTACCAGACCATCCTCGATGGCGATATTCCGACGCTGCCCCTGGCCGACAACGCCGGCAGCCTGCGCTTGATCGCGGGCGAGTTCGACGGGGTCAAAGGCCCGGCTCGCACCTTCACACCGATCGACGTGTGGGACATGCGCCTCAAAGCCGGCCGCTCTGTGACGCTGGACCTGCACGCCGGGCGCAACACCGCGCTGGTGGTGTTGCGCGGCACGGTGCGGATCAACGGCACTGAAGTGGCGCGGGAAGGGCAGTTGGCACTGTTCGAGCGCGATGGCACGCAACTGCGCCTCGAGTCCAGCGACGACGCCATGGTGCTGTTGCTCAGCGGCGAGCCGATCGACGAACCCATCGTCGGCCACGGCCCGTTCGTGATGAACACCGAGCAGGAAATCCACCAGGCGTTTGCCGACTATCAGTCCGGGCAATTCGGGCAGATGCAGCGCTAGGGCGCTATACCCTCCAAAGGCATTTCATGCGATCTTCATGGCATTCGCCCTGGAGTCGCCTGAATGCCCTCATTTATCTCCGATCACCCGATGTTCTGTGCCTTGGCGCTGGTGCTGATCGATATTGCCGTATGGCGTTTGATCTCTGCCGATTTCGCCAATTGGAAGCTGGCGGCACGCCTGGTGATTTTTGCGGTGTTCAGCGCCGTGCTGTTCAACGAAGGCATGAACCCGATGCAGGTCGCGCCGTTCGGCGACAACGTGGCGCTGCATTTGGCGGCAACGGCGTTCCAGATCGGCTGGTGGCTGTTTGCGGCGCGCACCCTCACGGTATTGCTCGGCGCGGTGATGATGCAGCGGGTCGGCCACACCGGGCGGCTGTTGCAGGATCTGGTGGGCGCGGTGATTTTCCTGATCGCGATCATCGCCGCCATGGCCTACGTGCTCGACCTGCCGGTCAAGGGCGTGCTGGCCACTTCCGGTGCGGTGGCAATCATCGTCGGCCTGGCGTTGCAAAGCACCTTGAGCGACGTGTTTTCCGGCATCGTGCTCAACACCACCAAACCCTACCAACTGGATGACTGGATCTCCATCGACGGCACCGAAGGCCGGGTGATCGACATCGACTGGCGCGCCACCCAACTGCAAACCTCCCAGGGCAGCCTGGCGGTGGTGCCCAACTCGTTGGCGGCCAAGGCCAAGATCATCAACTTCTCACGTCCCGCAGATATGTTTGGCTTGGCGGTCAGCCTGCAAGTCAGCCCCCATGCGCGGCCCCAAACCGTGCTGGATGCGCTGGAGCGGGCGATGCAGGGGTGTCGGCCGTTGTTGGCCAAGCCGGCGCCCAGCGTGGCGTTCAAGACGTCGGCCAGTGGTGGCGTGGAGTATGAGATCAGCGGGTTTGTGCCGGCCATGGCGCTCAAGCGTGAGGTGCGCAATCAGCTTTATGATTTGGCGTTTCGGCATTTGCAGGCGGCGGGGGTGAGCTTGTTGTCGGCTGCCGAGAGTAATGCGCCGGTGACGGTTTCCCGGGCTCGGGCGTTGTTGGAGAGTTCGTCGATTTTCTCGACGTTGAGGCAGGAGGAGAAGGAGACATTCAGCCAGAACATGACGCTGCAGACCTTTCGCGCCGGGGAGATGATTTTGCCGGCGGGGGAGGTGAGTGATCACCTGTTTATCATCGAGTCCGGGGTGATTTCGGTGATGTTGACCAAGGCCGGGCACAAGTTTGAAGCCGGGCGGATGGGGCCTGGGGAGGTGATTGGTGAGGCCGGGATTTTGTCGGAGCAGGGTGTGCCTGCGGACTTTTCGGCGAAGACGTTTTGTACGTTGTATCGGATTGAGAAGGAGTATCTGAAGCCTTGTCTGGATGCTCGGCATGACATCAGTGAGGCGATGAAAAGCCTGCTGGATTTCAGGTTGCATGCGGCTCAGAGTTTGACGCAGGAGGCGCCTGTGGTGCCGGTTAAGAAGGGGTTTATGCAGTGGCTGCGGAGTCGGGCCTGAAGGTGTACATATCCGTTGCTGCGGTAACGGCCACTTATGGTTCCGCTCTTACAGCGGGTCACTTTTGGCAAACGCCCGGAATGCCGGCCCAGCCAAAAGTAACCAAAAGGTCTTTGCCCCACCACTCGGTGCCTCGCCTAGGCTCGGCATGCCCGCACTCCGGCCCGGTTCCGCGGGCCGCCGCGACGGGCCATCCATGGCCCGGCGCGGCTAAATCGGCATCCCTGCCGATTTACCCGCTCCACCGTGCCTACTTGCGGCCATCGTGGTTGACGGGGCCCGCAGATCAAAATCAAAAGCAAGAGCACAGCGGCCTACCGGCCGGCTTGAGTGTTAAAAGCAAAAGCAAAGACCAGAGCGAAAACAAATCTGCTTTTCTGTGGGAGCGGGCTTGCTCGCGAAAAACCTGAGACCGCCGCGTTGAATCAGGATACCCACGTCATCGTTAACGACCTTCGCGAGCAAGCCCGCTCCCACATTTTTGACCGTGCCCGCTTTAGATTTTGATTTGGCTTTTGCTCTTCAACACTCAAGCCGGCCGGGAGGCCGCTGTGCTCTTGATCTGCTTTTGATCTTGATCTTAGGCGCCCCGTTAAACCACGCTGGCCGAACGCAGGCAGTACGGAGCGGGTAAACCGGCAGGACGCCGGTTTAGCCGCGACGGGGCAGGGACGCCCCGTCGCGGCGGCCCGCGGAGTAATGCCGGAGTGAGGGCACTCCTCGCCTAAGCGAGGAGCCGAGTGGTGGGGCAAGAGCGTTTTGCTTACTTTTGCGCTTTTCAAAAGTGAGCCGCTGTAAGAGCGGAACCATAAGCGGCCGTTACCGCAGCAACAGATATGTCCACCACACCCGCCACCACCGATCAAACACCCCTTGCGACCCCCCAATTTCTTTGCTAGCTTCTTACAAAATGTTAACGATAACATTTGCTCTAAAAATAAAAACAAAACAGAGATCCCCACCATGAAAATGCTTCCGAAAACCCTGTGTTTGTTGGCTCTGAGCATCAATCTTGGCACCGCTGGCCTGGCACTGGCCGACACCAAACCCGCCCCCATCCGCATCGGCGCGTCCTTCCAGGAAATCAACAACCCTTACTTCGTCACCATGAAAGACGCCCTGCAGGAAGCCGGGGCGACCATCGGTGCGCAGTTGATCATCACCGACGCCCGCCACGACGTGTCCAAACAGGTCAGCGACGTTGAAGACATGCTGCAAAAAGGCATCGACATCCTGCTGATCAACCCCACCGATTCCGTCGGCGTGCAATCAGCCGTCAAATCCGCCCACGCCGCCGGCGTAGTCGTGGTCGCCGTCGACGCCCAGGCCGAAGGCCCACTGGACTCCTTCGTCGGCTCGAAGAACTTCGACGCCGGCTTCCAGGCCTGCGAATACCTGGCCAAGAACATCGGGGACAAGGGCAATATCGCCATCCTCGACGGCATCGCCGTGGTACCGATCCTGGAGCGCGTGCGCGGTTGCAAGGAGGCCGTGGCCAAGCACCCGGACATCAAGATCGTGAGCATCCAGAACGGCAAGCAGGAACGTGACCAGGCGCTGACCGTCACCGAAAACATGCTGCAGGCCCAGCCCACCCTCAAGGGCATTTTCAGCGTCAATGACAACGGCTCCCTCGGCGCACTCTCGGCCATCGAAGCCAGTGGCCTGGATGTCAAGCTGGTGAGCGTCGACGGCGCACCGGAAGCGATCAAGGCCATCCAGAAACCCGGCAGCAAATTCATCGCCACCTCCGCGCAATACCCCCGTGACCAGATCCGCCTCGCCCTGGGCATCGCCCTGGCCAAGAAGTGGGGCTCGCAAGTACCGGCCACGATCCCGGTGGACATCACCCTGATCGACCAGGCCAAGGCCAAGGATTTCAGTTGGTAAAACACCCAGGCCCCACGCCAGGCGTGGGGCACAGGTCATCCATCTGAATATGAGGTCGGCGGTATGAGCAGTCTTCTGAAACTGGAAAATATCTGTAAGCGCTACCCGGGGGTGCAAGCCCTCAAGGCGATCAACCTGGAAGTGCAGCGCGGCGAGATTCATGCCTTGCTCGGGGAAAACGGTGCAGGCAAATCGACCTTGATGAAGATCCTTGGCGGGGTCGAGCACCAGGACGAAGGGCAGATCCTGATCGACGGCGAGGCTCGGCAGTTCGCGACGTATCGTGATGCGATTGCCGCCGGCATCGGCATTGTGTTCCAGGAATTCAGCCTGATTCCCTACCTCACGGCGGTGGAAAATATCTTCCTCGGCCACGAGCTGAGCAACCGTTTTGGCCTGTTGCGCAAGCGCGAAATGGTCGAGGCCAGCGAGGCGTTGTTCAAGCGCCTCGGTGTCAGTATTGACCTGCAATGCGCGGTCAGGCATCTGAGCGTGGCCGAGCAGCAATTCGTCGAGATCGCCAAGGCCCTGGCCCTGGACGCTCGGCTGCTGGTGCTCGACGAACCCACCGCCACCCTCACGCCGAGCGAAGCCGAGCTGCTGTTCGAAATCATGCGTGAACTCAAGCGCCAGGGGGTGGCGGTGATTTTTATCTCCCACCACCTGGAGGAGATTTTCCAGGTCTGCGACCGCATCAGCGTGCTGCGCGACGGCGGCAATGTGGGCGTCACCGATGTGGCCGACAGCGATATCGACCGCCTGGTGGAAATGATGGTCGGGCGGCGCCTGGAGTGCAGTTTTCCGCCCAAGCCCACCGCCGCACGCGGGCCGCTGCTGCTGGAGGTCAAGGACATCCAGTTGGTGCGCAACGGCCCCCATAACCACTTTGAATTGCACAAGGGCGAGATTCTCGGCTTTGCCGGCCTGGTGGGTTCCGGGCGTACCGAATTGGCGCTGGGCATGATGGGCGCGCTGCCGTCGGTGAGCAAAGACGTGTGGCTGCGGGGTGAACAAATCACCCTCGACGACCCGGCCCAGGCCTTGGCCCATGGCATCGGCCTGCTGCCGGAAAGCCGCAAGACCGAAGGGCTGATCACCGATTTCAGCATTCGCGAAAACATCTCGCTCAACAACCTGCCCAAATACCAGAACGCCAGCGGCCTGATCGACAAGGACAAGGAATGCGCCAGCGTTGAAGCGCTGATGCGCCAGCTGTCGATCAAGGCCCCCAGCGGCGAGAGCCGGGTGTTCAACCTCAGCGGCGGCAACCAGCAGAAAGTCGTGATTGCCCGCTGGATCAACCATCACTGCGACGTGCTGGTGTTCGACGAACCCACCCGTGGCATCGACGTCGGTGCCAAGGCACAGATCTACGCACTGATGCGCAGCCTCACCGAACAGGGCTACGCAATCATCATGATTTCCTCGGAACTGCCGGAAGTCATCGGCATGTGCGACCGCGTCGCGGTGTTCCACAAGGGCGCCATCGTCAAGGTACTGGAAGCGTCTGCCGTCAATCCTCAAGAGGTCATGCGCCATGCAACAGGGGGCTCAAGTGAATACGTCCATTAATGCCGTGGGGCCTGGCCGGCTGCGCCTGAACCTGGCGCGGCTGATTCGCTCACCGGCGTTCTATCCCTTTGTCGGGCTGCTGGTGGTGACGTTGGTGATGATCTTCGCCAGCGATAACTTCCTGACGGCCAACAACCTGTCGAACATCGCGCGCCAGGTGTCGATCAACGCGATTATCGCGGTGGGCATGACCTGCGTGATTCTCACCGGCGGCATCGATTTGTCGGTGGGGCCGGTGATGGCGTTGTCCGGCACCTTGACCGCCGGCTTGATGGTCGCAGGCTTGCCGCCGGGCCTGGCAATTGGCGCCGGGATGCTGGTCGGCGTGGCGTTCGGCATCGGCAATGGCCTGTTCGTCGCCTACCTGCACATGCCGCCGATCATCGTCACCCTGGCGACCATGGGCATCGCCCGCGGGTTCGGCCTGATGTACACCGACGGCTATCCGATTTCCGGTTTGCCGGAGTGGTTCGGCTTCTTTGGCCGCGAAAGCCTGTTCGGCATTTCGGTGCCGATCCTGATCATGTTGGTGACGTACCTGGCGGCCTATGTGCTGCTGCAACACACCCGCATCGGCCGCTATATCTACGCGATCGGCGGCAACGAGGAAGCGGTACGCCTGTCCGGCGTGCGGGCGGCGCGCTTCAAATTGCTGGTGTATGGCATCAGCGGTTTGACCGCCGCGATTGCCGGGCTGGTGCTGACCTCACGCTTGATGAGCGGCCAGCCGAATGCCGGGGTGTCGTTCGAACTCGATGCGATTGCCGCGGTGGTCCTGGGCGGCGCCTCGATTGCCGGTGGGCGCGGGGTAATCGTCGGCACCTTGCTCGGCGCCATGCTGCTGGGGGTGTTGAACAACGGCTTGAACATGCTCGGGGTCTCGCCCTATGTCCAGAGCGTGATCAAGGGCGGGATCATTTTGCTGGCGATCTTTATCAGCCGTCAGCGCCACAAGTAAACCGGTTATCTCCACGCGGCCATGGTGGCCGCGATGGGTTCTCTCATGCTCAAGAAAGGTCCGCACATCATGGAAAAGCACAACCAAATGCAAGCCGTCGTCTGCCACGGCCCGAAAGACTACCGCCTGGAACGCATCAGCAAACCCCAGGCGCGGGTCAATGAACTGGTGATTCGCATCGCCGCCTGCGGCATCTGCGCCAGTGACTGCAAATGCCACTCGGGCGCCGCGATGTTCTGGGGCGGCGACAACCCGTGGGTCAAGGCCCCGGTGGTGCCGGGGCACGAGTTCTTTGGCTACGTGGTGGAAGCGGGCGAGGGCGCCGAGGAGCACTTTGAGGTGAAGGTCGGCGACAAGGTGATCGCCGAGCAGATCGTGCCATGTGGCAAGTGCCGCTTCTGCAAGTCGGGCAAGTACTGGATGTGCGAGGTGCACAACATCTTCGGCTTCCAGCGTGAAGTCGCCGAGGGTGGCATGGCCCAGTACATGCGTATTCCCAAGACTGCCATCGTGCACAAGATTCCGGAGTCGGTGTCCCTGGAAGATTCGGCGCTGATCGAGCCGATGTCCTGCGCGATTCACACCGTCAACCGCGGTGAGATCCAGCTGGATGACGTGCTGGTGATCGCCGGTGCCGGCACCCTGGGCCTGTGCATGGTGCAGGTGGCAGCGCTAAAAACGCCGAAGAAACTGGTGGTGATCGACATGGTCGACGAGCGCCTGGAACTGGCGAAGCAGTACGGTGCCGACGTGGTGATCAACCCGTCCCGGGATAACGCCCGGGAGATCATCAATAGCCTGACCGACAACTACGGCTGCGACGTGTACATCGAAACCACCGGCGTACCGGCGGGCGTTACCCAGGGCCTGGACTTGATCCGCAAGCTCGGGCGGTTTGTCGAGTTCAGCGTGTTTGGCGCCGAGACCAGCGCCGACTGGTCGATCATCGGCGACCGCAAGGAGCTGGACGTACGCGGTGCGCACCTGGGGCCGTATTGCTACCCGGTGGCCATCGACTTGTTCGAGCGTGGCCTGGTGACGTCCAAGGGCATCGTGACCCATGACTTCGGGCTGGACAGCTGGGCCGAAGCGTTTGAGCTGGCCAACTCGACCAAGTCGATCAAGGTGCTGCTGAAGCCGGTGCTCTGACATGAACTACGTAATGGGTGTGGACATCGGCACGCAAAGCACCAAGGCGCTGCTGGTGGATGCGGACGGCCTGATCATCGCCCAGCACAGCCAGGGGTATCGCGTGGATACCCCGAAAGTACGCTGGGCCGAGCAGTGGCCGCAGGTCTGGCTGGATGCGGTGGAGGCCTGCGTCGCCCAGTGCATGGCGAAGGCCGGCGTGGCGAAAGAGCAGGTCAAGGCGCTGTGCATCAGCAGCCTGTACGGCGGCTCGGGGATTGCCGTGGACGCGCAGATCACGCCGCTGCACCCATGCCTGATCTGGATGGACCGGCGCGCGGGCGAGCAGGTGGAGTGGGTGCGCGAGCATGTGGACCTGGAGCGGCTGTTCACGATCACCGGCAACTCGGTGGACAGCTACTACGGTTTCACCAAGATGCTCTGGCTCAAGCAGCACCAGCCGCAGGTGTGGGCCAACACCCGCTACCTGCTGCCGCCCAACAGCTACATCAACTGGTGCCTGACCGGGGAGTTGGCGGTGGACCACAGCAGCGCCGGCAATATCGGTGGGGTCTACGATGTGGCCCGGCGCGGCTGGTCGGCCGAGATGCTGGCGGCGCTTGGGATTCCGTTGGCGATGATGCCGGAGCGTTTGCTGTATTCCGGTGAAGTGGTCGGTGGTTTGCTGGAGGAATGGGCCCGGCGGTTGGGCTTGCAGGCCGGTACGCCGATCCTGGCCGGGGGCGTGGATGCGGCCATGGCCACATTGGCGGCCGGGGTGACGCGGCCGGGCAATCACGTGGCGATGATCGGCACCAGCATGTGCTGGGGTTATCTCAATCAGCAGGTGGATGCGCGCCATGGCCTGGTGAGCATGCCCCACGTCTATAACGGCCATCAGGACCTGTACATCTTCGGTGGTGCGATCACCGCCGGGGCGTCGGTGAGCTGGTTTCGCGAACAGTTCTGCCAGGCGGAGGAGCAGCAGGCGAAAGAGACGGGCCAGGACAGTTTGTGGCTGCTGGAGCAGAGCGCCGCGAAGATCCCGGCGGGCAGTGAAGGGCTGTTGTTCCTGCCGTATCTCATGGGCGAACGCAGCCCGGTGTGGGATGACCGGGCCAGCGGCAGCTTTGTCGGGCTGAACCTCTATCACAGCCGGATCCACCTGTACCGCGCAGTGCTCGAAGGGGTGAGTTTTGCCCTGCGGCACAATATCGAAGCGGGCACCCGTGGGGCGCATTCCCTTGATCCACGGCTGATTGTGGTGGGCGGAGCGAGCCACTCGGATTTGTGGATGCAGATTATTGCGGACATCACCCACTACCCGGTCTACACCATCGTGCAAGAGGTGGAGGCAGCGCTGGGTGCGGCGTTGCTGGCGGCCCATGCGGTGGGGTTGGTGGATGATCGGGAGATGGAGAAAGGTTGGGTGCAGTTGGAGCTGCGGGCGGAGCCGGAGGCGGGGAATGTCGGGGTGTATGACCGGGCGTTTGCCCGCTATCTGGAGCTGTATCCGGCCTTGAAACCGGTGATGCACAGCTTGCAATTGAATTAAGCGAACACTGATCCAAATGTGGGAGCGGGCTTGCTCGCGAATACGGTGTATCAGTGCCGGATTTATTGCCTGACCCACCGCATTCGCGAGCAAGCCCGCTCCCACATGGGATCTCCATCGTTTTAGAGATCGTGAACCATGAACGCTATTTTTGACTTCACCAAGCAGCGCATCCTCGTCACCGGCGCCAGCAGCGGCATCGGCCGGGAAATTGCCCTCCAACTGATCGCCAACGGCGCCCAGGTGTTTGCCCTGGGCCGCGACGCTCAGGCCCTGGCCCAGCTCGGTTGCGAAACCCTGTGCCTGGACATCGCCAACAGCGCCGCCCTGGACCTGGCCCTGCAAGGCCTGCCGCCGATGCATGGACTGGTCAACTGCGCCGGCATTTCCCGCCTGGAACCCGCCGCGGCCATCAGCGCCGAAGCCTTCGACCAGGTGATGAACGTCAACGCCCGCGCTGCGGCCCAGGTTGCCAGCCGTATCGCCGCTGCAATGATTGAAGCCAAGATTCCCGGCAGCATCGTCAACGTCTCAAGCCAGGCCTCACTGGTAGCCCTGGACGATCACCTCGGCTACTGCGCCTCCAAGGCCGCACTGGACGCCATCACCCGTGTGCAATGCGCGGAATGGGGCCGCTTCGGAATTCGCGTCAACAGCGTCAACCCCACCGTCACCCTCACGCCCATGGCACAGATGGCCTGGTCGGCGCCCGCCAAACGTGATCCGGCATTGGCGGCGATTCCCCTGGGGCGATTTGCCGAAACGGCGGAAGTGGCCCTGCCGGTGTTGTTCCTGCTGAGCGATGCCGCCAGCATGATCAGCGGCGTCAGCCTGCCGATCGACGGCGGCTACACCAGCCGCTAGCCGTTCTCCAGCTTGCCGGCGATCACCACCTTGTCCCGCGGTTTGTGCGGGTCTTCGAGACGATCCAGCAGCAGCCGCACCGCGCTGCTGCCGGCCAGTGACGCGTCGTGGGCCACGCAGGCAATCGGCACGCCGAAGATATCGGCGAAGGGCAGGCGGTCGATGCCGCAGATGGTCAGGCTGTCGTGGGGGATGTTGTGCATGCGCAGCGCACGCAGCGCGCCGAGGGTGATCAACTGGTTGAAGCCCATGATCGCGTCCGGCGCCGAGTGCTCGGCCAGGTAGTCGAGGGTGTGCAGGTAGGAGGGCATCAGCGTGTAGTCACCGGCACACACTTCAACGTGCACCTGAGGGTGCTCGGCCAGGACTTCTTTCAGGCCCTTGAGGCGTTCCATGGTGATGCGCGAATGCTCGGGCCCGGTCAGCACCAGCAGGCGCTTGAGGTTCGGGGTTTGCCGCACCAGGTACTGCGCCGCCTCGATGCCGCTGTGATAGTTGTCCAGCACCACACGGCTGAAGGGGCTGTCGTGGATCGTGCGATCGAGCAGCACCACCGGCGTCTTGCCGTTACCCAGGCGCTCCAGATAGTCCGGCTGGTAGCTGGGCTCGTCGGAGACCGGCGACAGGATGATCCCCGCCACGCGGTAGCCCAGCAGCGTGTCGACTGCCTTGCTTTCCAGTTCTTCCAGTTCGTCGGTGTCCACCAGCATGATGGTGTAGCCGTGCTTTTTCGCCTCGCGGGAAATCGCCTTGATCATCTCGCTGTAGAAGGGGTTGTCGACCGAAGCGGTGATCACGCCGATGATCAGGCTTTCACTGCGCTTGAGCCCGCGGGCAAAGGCGTTGGGCACATAGTCCAGCTCCCGCGCCACTTCGAGAATCCGCGCCAGGGTGGCGGGCTTGACCAGGTCGGGTTTGCTCAGCGCCCGGGACACCGTGATGGTGGTCATGTTGACCCGTTTGGCGATGTCGCTGATGGTGACGGACTTTTTCTTGTTCATCGGCAGGGGGGAACCAGGAGAAAACAACCTGAGGCTACCATGGGCACGGCTTCAAATCACCGGATCCCAGCGCTGCGACCAATCCTTTTCGGCCTCCACCACCGCCCGCAGCAACCCCAGCGCCTGCTGCAAAACCGCCGAGTCGCGCTCGCGGGAATACACCAGGTACGTCGGGAAGCTGAACTCCGGCGCCTTGGGCACCCGTTCCATCACACCGCTGTCGAGGTAGCTCTGTACGACCCGCGTGCGGAAATACCCGGCACCGCCGTTTTCCAGGATGTACTGCAACGCCAGTGGCCCCAGATTGAAACTCAGGGCTGCGCGGGCCTTGTCCGGCAGTGCGGCGTCGTGCTGCTGGCGAAAGCCCTGGCCCCAGTCGATATACACGTAGGGCTCGGGCCGGGCGGCCAGTTGCACCAGGATCAGTTTTTCTTCCAGCACCTGCTCCACCTGCAACCCCGGCCAGTATTGCGGCTGGAACACCAAGGCGGCGTCCAGCACCCCCAGTTCCAGTTGGCGCAACAGGTACTCGCCTTCGCGAATCTCGGTGCGCAAGGCATGACCGGGGATGTGTTCACGCAAGGCCTGGGCCCAGCCGAGCATCAGCGGGTTGCACAGGCTGACTTCGCCGCCGATGTGCAGCACGTTGCGGTAGCCGTCGGGTAATGGCAGGTCGCGGCGTGCGGCTTCCCAGGTCTGGACAAGCTGGTTGGCGTAGACCACGAACGCCTCGCCGTCCGGGGTCAGGCGGGCACCGGCGCGGTTGCGCACGAACAGGGTACTGTTGAGCTGGCTTTCGAGGTTTTTGACCCGGGCGGTGATTGCCGTCTGGGTGACGTGCAGTTTCTCGGCCGCCGCGGCGAGGCTGCCGCAGCGGGTGATTTCGAGGAAGGTGCGTGCCAGTTCGATGTCCATAAGGGCCCCTTGGAGAATAGGGGGCATTGTAGGGGCTGATGACTGGAATGCGGGCAAAAAATGTGGGAGCGGGCTTGCTCGCGAAGGCGGTGTATCAGTCAAGATATCCGGTGACTGACACACCACCTTCGCGAGCAAGCCCGCTCCCACAGTTTGATTGCATTTCAAGTTGGGGTTTTGGGGGCTTGCAGGTGCTCGGTTGGAAAAGCCTTGGCATACGCCTGGCAAACCCTCAGCACCTGCTCATCCGCAAACCGCGCCCCCACCACATGCAGCCCCACCGGCAACCCATTGGCCGCCAACCCGCACGGCACCGACGCCGCCGGTTGCTGGGTCAGGTTGAAGGGATAGGTAAACGGCGTCCACTCCATCCATTCCCCTAGTCCCGAACCCGGCGGCACATTGTGCCCGGCCTCGAACGCGGTGATCGGCATCATCGGCGAAACCAGCACATCGTAATGCTCATGGAATGCCGCCATGCGCGCCACGAGCGCTGCCCGTGCTTCCAGAGCGGCGCTGTAATCGCTGAGGCTGATCTGCTCGCCCAGTCGGGCAATGCGCAGCAACCCCGGGTCCATCAATTGCCGCTGCGCATCGCTCAACGGCCCGGCCAGGCGTGCTGCACCGGCAAACCATAAAGTATTGAACACCTCCAGCGGATCACTGAACCCCGGATCAATCTGTTCAACCTGCGCGCCCAGCTGCACCAGGCCTTCTACCGCCTGGGCGACCACCCTGGCCACTTGCGGGTCCACGTCGACATAACCGAAGTTCGGGCTATAGGCGATACGCAGCCCCTTCAAATCAGCCCCGGCGTGCAACCATGGCGTGGTCCGGGGCGCGCCGATCAAACCATCCCGCGCATCCGGCTGGGCGATGGTTTGCAGCATCAGCACCGAGTCTTCCACGGTGCGGGTCATCGGCCCCAGGTGCGACAGAATCGTCATCGAACTGGCCGGCCATTGCGGCACATAACCGAAGGTCGGCTTGATGCCGAAGGTGCCGGTGAAGGCACAGGGGATCCGGATCGAGCCGCCGGCATCGCTGCCCTGGTGCAGCACGCCGAGGTTCAAGGCCGCCGCCGCACCGGCACCACCGGACGAACCGCCCGCCGTCATGCGCGTGTCCCACGGGTTGCGGGTAATGCCATACAGCGGGTTATCGGTGACGCCTTTCCAGCCGAATTCCGGTGTGGTGGTCTTGCCCAGCAATACCGCGCCGGCCTTGCGCATGAAGGCCGAGAAGGGCGCATCCACATCCCATCGACCCTCGGCGGATGTGGTACGCGAACCCTTGCGCGTCGGCATGCCGATGGTCTGCGTCAGGTCCTTGATGGAGGAGGGCACACCGTCCAGGGCCCCGCACGGCTGGCCCTTGAGCCAGCGCTGTTCCGAATCCCGCGCCGCCTTCAAGGCGCCTTCCGGGTCGACGTGGCAGTAGGCGTTGACCGCCGGGTTGTAGCGTTCGATCCGCAGCAATGCGTCTTCGGTGACCTCCACCGGCGACAGGCTTTTATCCCGATAGCGGGCCAGCAGCTCAACTGCGGTCAGGTTGGCGATATCCGTCATGCCGCTTTACCTCCTTGCGCCGCGTTGACCATGGCCCGCAGCAACACCGCGCAGCCCGCCGCCAGGTCATCCGGCGCGGCGTTCTCGATTTCGTTATGGCTGATGCCGCCTTCGCACGGCACAAAGATCATTCCGGCCGGGCCCAGTTCGGCGACGAAGATCGCGTCATGCCCGGCGCCGCTGACGATGTCCATATGGCTCAGGCCCAGGCTGCTCGCGCCATCACGCACGGCGTTGACACAGGCAGGGTTGAAATCCAGCGGCGGGAAGTCGGCAGTGGGTGTCAGCTCAAAGCTCAAGCCGTGTTGCTCGGCGGTGGCTTCGATCACCTGGCGCACTTCGTCGACCATCGCTTGCAGCTTGTCGGCGTGCAGGTGGCGCAGGTCGATGGTCATGTGCACCTGGCCGGGAATCACGTTGCGTGAGCCGGGATGCAGGCTCAGGCAACCGACGGTGCCGCAGGCGTGGGGTTGTTGTTCGTGGGCGATGCGATTCACCGCGCTGACCACTTGCGCCGCGCCTACCAGTGCGTCCTTGCGCAGGTGCATTGGCGTCGGGCCCGCGTGGGCTTCGACGCCAGTGAGCGTCAGGTCGAACCACTTCTGGCCCAGGCAGCCCATGACCACGCCGATGGTGGTGGCCTGGTCTTCCAGCACCGGACCCTGCTCGATATGCGCCTCGAAATAGGCGCCCACCGGATGGCCCAGCACGGCGCGGGAACCGGCATAGCCGATGCGCTGCAATTCAGCGCTCACCGACAGCCCTTGCTCGTCCTGTTTGTCGAGGGTTTCCTGCAGGTCGAACTTACCGGCGAACACCCCGGAACCCATCATGCACGGCGGGAAACGCGAGCCTTCTTCGTTGGTCCACACCACCACTTCGATCGGTGCTTCGGTCTCGATGTGCAAATCATTGAGGGTGCGGATCACCTCCAGTCCAGCCATCACGCCGTAGCAGCCGTCGAACTTGCCGCCGGTAGGCTGGGTGTCGATATGGCTGCCGGTCATCACTGGCGCCAGTGCCGGATTACGCCCGGCACGGCGGGCAAAGATATTGCCGATGGCGTCGACGCTGACGCTGCATCCGGCGGCTTCGCACCATTGCACGAACAGGTCGCGGGCCTGGCGGTCGAGGTCGGTAAGGGCCAGGCGGCACACGCCGCCCTTGGGTGTGGCGCCGAGGCGGGCGAGGTCCATCAGCGATTGCCACAGGCGCTCGCGGTTGATCAGCGGGGCGTTGCTCTGGAGCGGTTGCGCAAAACTATTCATCAGCAGTCTCCGGTCAGGCACTCAGGGCCAGGTAACGGTTCTTGATCGTCGGGTCGGCGCGGAAGGCTTCGGCACTGCCTTCGTACACCACGCGGCCCTGTTCGAGGACGTAATGGCGGTCGGCGAGCTTGTCGCAGACCATCAGGTTCTGTTCCACCAGCAGCACCGGCAGGCCGTCTTCCTTGACCTTGCGCAGGATCTTCACCAGCTCGTCGACGATCACCGGCGCGAGGCCTTCGGTGGGCTCATCGAGGATCAGCAGCTTGGGATCGTTGAGCAGCGCGCGGGCGATGGCGAGCATCTGTTGCTCACCGCCGGACAGCGCGTGGCCGGCGTTTTTGCGGCGCTCCCTGAGGCGCGGGAACATGCCGTACACGTCTTCCATCTGCCAGCGGCTGGTCTTGCGCACGGCAATGCGCAGGTTTTCCTCCACCGTGAGCAGGCGGAAAATCCCGCGGTTCTCCGGCACCAGCGCCAGGCCCTGACGGGCGATTTCGAAGATTTTCTGCCCCACCAGCGGCTGGCCGTTGAAGTGAATCTGGCCCTGGCGCGGGCAGATAATCCCGAGGATGCTGCGCAGGGTGGTGGTCTTGCCGGCACCGTTGCGCCCCAGCAGGGTCACCAGTTCGCCGGGATTGACGGTCAGGGACACGCCTTCAAGGACGTGGCTCTTGTCGTAGTAGGAATGGATATTGTCGACGGTCAGCATCAGGCGGCTTCTCCCAAATAGGCGGTGCGCACGCGCTCGTCGGCGCGCACGAATTCCGGTGTGCCTTCCACCAGGATCTGGCCGTGGCTCATCACGGTGATGCGTTGGCTGATGGACATGACGATGCTCATGTTGTGCTCGATCAACAGCACGGTATGGTCGCGGCCGAGGTCGCTGATCAGTTGGGTCATGATCGGGATGTCGTCGATGCCCATGCCCGAGGTGGGTTCGTCGAGCATCAGCAGTTTGGGTCTGGAGCAGATCGACATGCCGACTTCCAACACCCGCTGCTGGCCGTGGGACAACTCGCCGGCCAGGGTGTCGGCGCGGGCGGTGAGTTGCAGGCGTTCCAGCACCTGGTCGGCCATTTCCAGGTGTTCGCGCTTGCTGTCGACCCGGCGCCAGAAGTTCAGGGCGCGGGCGCCGTCGCGGCCCTGGGCGGCCAGGCGCAGGTTTTCGCGCACGCTGAGGTTCTGGAACAGGCTGGTGAGCTGGAACGAGCGGGCCATGCCCAGGCCGACGCGGCCGTGGGCCGGTTTGCGCATCAGGTTCTTGCCGTCGAAATGAATTGCTCCGGCGGTGGCCTGGCGCTCGCCGGTCAGGCAGTGGAACAGGCTGGTCTTGCCCGCGCCGTTGGGGCCGATGATGGTGTGGATGGTGCCGGCTTCGACCTTGAGGTTGACGCCGTTCACCGCGTGGAACGCACCGTAGGCCAGTTCCAGGTTCTTGGTTTCCAGCAGGATGCTCATGACAGCTTCTCCTTGCTCACAACGTCGGCCTTGCGGCTGCCGCGCACACGGTCGAACAGGGTCGACAAGCCGCCCCACAAACCGCCGCGCATGAAGATCACCACCAGGATCAGGATCACCCCCAGCAGCATCAGCCAGCGCGGCCACAGATCGGAAAGGAAGTCCCCCAGCAGCACGATGGAACCGGCGCCCAGCAACGAGCCGAACAGCGAGCCGGTGCCGCCGACGATGGTCATGATCAGGATGTTTTCGGACATCGCCAGGTCGATGTTCGACAGCGGCACAAAGTGCAGCAGCATCGCGTACAGCGCCCCGGCAATCCCGGTGACGGCGCCGGACAACACGAACACCAGGATCTTGAAGTGGCGGGTGTCATAGCCGATGGCCGAAGCGCGGGTTTCGTTTTCGCGAATCGCCATCAGCGTGCTGCCGAACGGCGAGGCGATCACCCGGCGGGCACCGATGAAGATCAACAGGAACAGCACCGCGACAAACCCGTAGAACGCGCGGGCGTCGGTCAGCGACAGCAGCACGGTGTCACCGATGCGGATTTCCGGGCGCGGCACGCTGAGCAGGCCGTTGTCGCCGCCGGTCCAGTCGCTCAGGGTGTAGGCGACGAAGTAGGCCATCTGGCTGAAGGCCAGGGTCAGCATCACGAAGTAAATGCCGGTGCGGCGGATCGCCAGGGCGCCCACCAGGAAAGCCAGGAAACCACCGGCGACGGCGGCACCCAGCAGTGCGCTGAACAGCCCCAGTTGCAGGTGAATCATCAACAGCGCCGCGCAGTAGGCGCCGGCCCCGAAGAAGATGCCTTGGCCGAACGACAGCAGCCCGGTGTAACCCAGCAGCAGGTTGCAGGCGAGGGCGGCCATGGCAAAGATCAGGATCTCGGTGGCCAGGGTCGCCGAGGGCAGAACCAACGGCAGGCCGATCAACACCGCGAGCACCAACAGCAGCATGTAGCGCGACTGGGTCTTGGCGAACGGCAGGGGATTTTTTTCGCTCATGTCAGGCTCTCCCGAACAGGCCGTAAGGACGCACCAGAATCACCACGGCCATTGCGCCGTAGATCATCAGGCTCGCGCCCTGGGGCCAGAGTGTGGTCATCAGGCTTTGCACCACGCCGACCAACAGGCCGCCCACCAGTGCGCCGCTGAAGGAACCCATGCCGCCAATCACCACCACCACGAATGCCACGCCGAGGATTTCCGGGCCGACAAAGGGCTGGGCGCCGCGCAACGGGGCGAACAGCACACCGGCCACACCGGCGAGGGCCACGCCGAGGGCGAAGGTCATGGAGAACAGGCGGAAAATGTTGGTGCCCAGCAGGGACACGGTTTCCGTGCTTTCACTGCCGGCCCGCACCAGGGCGCCGAAGCGCGTGCGTTCCAGCAGCAGCCACAGGCCAAGGCCAACGAGGCCGGAGAACACGATCAGGAACAGGCGGTAGTAGGGGTAGACAAAATCGCCCACCACCAGCACCCCGCGCAGCAATTCCGGTACGGCGACACTCTTGCCCACCGGGCCCCAGATCATCACGCTGGCTTCCTGGATGATCAGGGCAATCCCCAGGGTCACCAGAATCTGGAACATGTGCGGCAAGTGATAAATCCGCTGGATCAATAATCGCTCGATCACCCAGGCCAGCGCGGCCACCACCAGCGGCGCAATCAGCAGCGCCAGCCAGAAGCTGCCGGTGAGGCTGACGGCGGTGTAGCAGATGTAGGCACCCAGCAGGAAAAACGCACCGTGGGCGAAGTTGACGAAGTTCAGCAGGCCGAAAATGATCGTCAAGCCGACCGCGATCAGGAAGTAGATCATCCCAAGGCCCAGGCCGTTGAGAATCTGGAACAGGTAAAGATTAAGCATGCAGGAACCCTCGGCAGGTGGCCGCATGAGCGGCCCTGCGCTGTGTCACCAGTAGATTTTCAGCGGATCAGCCGAGCACGCAGCCCGTGGCTTCCACCGGCGGGAACGACTGGCCGGAGCTGAGCACCTTGGCCAGATCGTCCTTGTCGGCCATGTCGCCTGCGGCCTTGCCCACCAGCAGGTAGTAGTCCTTGATCACCTGATGGTCGCCGGCGCGGATCGACTCCTTGCCGGTGGGGCCTTCGTAGCTCAGGCCCTGCATGGCCTTGGCCACGGTCGGCCCGTCGAAACTGCCGGTGGAGATGATGGTTTCGAGCATGACCTTGGTGCTGATGTAGTCGGCGGCCAGCGGGTAGGTGGGGTTGATGCCGTATTTGGCCTTGGTGAGTTTCACCAGGTCACGGTTGAGCGGGGTGTCGACCTGATGCCAGTACTGAGCGCCGAGGTACACGCCTTCCAGTACGTCACTGCCCAGCTCCTGGAACTGGTCGAGGCCGGCGGACCACACCAGCAACACTTTCATGCGCTCCTTGATACCGAAGTTCACCGCCTGGCGCAGGGTGTTGGACGACTGGCTGCCGAAGTTCAGCAGCACCAGCACGTCGGGTTTGGCGGCGATGGCATTGGTCAGGTAGCCGGAGAACTCCTGCTCCTGCAGCGAGTGGTAGCTGTTGCCGGCGTGTTCCAGGCCATGCTCGGCCAGCACCGATTTGGCGCCTTCGAGCAGGGCTTCGCCGAACACGTATTGCGGGGTGATGGTGTACCAGCGCTTGGCGTCGGGCAGCAGCTTGATCAGCGGCACGAGGGTCTCGCGGATCGCGCCGTAGGTCGGCACCGACCAGCGGAACGTGGCGCTGTTGCAGTCCTTGCCGGTGACTTCATCGGCGCCCACCGGGGTCATGAACACGCCACCGGCCTTGCTCACTTCCTTGGCCACCGCGAGTGCCGAAGACGACAGGGTACAGCCTTGGAAAAAGCGTGCGCCGTCCTGCTGGATCGCTTCCTGGACTTTACGCACGGCCTTGCCGGCGTTGCCTTCGGTGTCGATCACTTTGTAGACCAGCGGGCGGCCGAGCAACTCGGGATACTGTTCCACCGCGAGGCGTGAACCCATGTCGGCAAATTTGCCATAACTGGCAAAGGCGCCAGACATGGACTTGAGGCCGTAAAAGGTAAAAGGCTCGGCGGCGAATGCAGAACGCACGCTCAGCGGGAGGCTGAGGGCGGCGGCTGCGGTGAGACTGGCTTTCAACAACGTACGACGCTGCATGGGGTGACTCCCTGGATTAGTTATTGGCAGGAGTGGCAATGGCGATACGGTGGAGCACGGCCTGTGGGCAGGCCTTTTATTGGTGGAGGGTGCGGCTTAGTGGTTGTGGTCGAACTCCAGCAGAAAGTGCGGGCTGACTTCACCTTCAAGGGCGGTCATGTGGTGTTCGGCGTCGCACATGTGTTCGTGCATCAGGCTGCGTACGGTGGCTTCGTCTTCGGCCCGGAAGGCGATCAGCAGTTGTTTGTGGTAGTCGAGGTTGGCGGCGTCGAATTGCTTGCGCTTGGGTTTGTAGGCTTTTTTCAGCACGACCAGGTCACGCAGCAGGTCGTTGAGGAATTGCGCCATGAAGCTCAGCAGCGGGTTGGGGCAGGCCTTGGCCAGCAGGTTGTGGAATTCCAGTTCGGCGATGCGTTGTTCGCGTTGGCCGGCTTCGCTGTCTTCGGGGGCGCTGCAGAAATCGACGTTGTCCTGGAGGGCGCGGTAGTCGTCTTCGCTCAGGCGGCCCCGGACCGAGACGGCGAGTTCGACTTCGATGACTTTGCGCAGCTGGTAGACCTGCTCGCCGTCCAGGTGCTGGAAGTGCAGGTAGTTGCGCAGGGCGCGGCTGGCGGGTTCGGTGCCGGCCTGGTTGAGATAGGCGCCGCCGCTCGGGCCGGTGCGGGTGTTGACCAGGCCTTCGACTTCCAGCGCCTTGAGGGCTTCGCGGGCGGAGCCTTTGGAGCACTGGAAGCTTTCCATCAGTTCGCGTTCGGTGGGCAAGCGGTCGCCGGGCTTCAGGGCGTCGGTGACGATGGAGCGTTTGACCGACTCGACGATCACGTCGGAGAGCTTCTGGCGTTTGCGGCGCAGCGGGCGGCTTAGCATGGTGTTTGATTGATCCTATTAATGCGGATTAATAGTACTTAATAGGGGTTTGGGGTGGGGCGTCAACGGAGGGGGTCGCTTTTGGTTTGGATGGGTCGTAAATGGTGGGGGTGTGCATATCCGTTTCTTCGGTTATGGCTGATATTGGTTCCGCTCTTACAGCGGCTCACTTTTGAAAAGCGCAAAAGTAAGCAAAACGCTCTTGCCCCACCACTCGGCTCCTCGCTTAGGCTCGGAGTGCCCTCACTCCGGCTTTGGACCGTGGGCCGCCGTCATGGGCCATCCTTGGCCCAGGACGGCTAACCCGGCGTCCTGCCGGGTTACCCACGCTCCAAAGCCTGCGTTCGGCCAGCGTGGTTTAACGGGGCGCCTAAGATCAAAATCAAGATCAAAAGCAAGAGCACAGCGGCCTACCGGCCGGCTTGAGTGTTTAGAAGCAAAATCAAAAGCTAAAGCGGGCACGATCAAATGTGGGAGCTGGCTTGCCTGCGATGGCATCAACTGGGTGTACCTGATGCACCGAGTTGTCTGCATCGCAGGCAAGCCAGCTCCCACAGAAAAGCAGATTTGCTTTTGATCTTGATCTGAGCGAACGCGGGTAGTGCAGAGCGAGTAAACCGGCAGGACGCCGTGACCGAAGAAACGGATATGTACACCCGCATGGCGCAGTAATTGCGTCCTCCCCAATCCACCCCCCAAAAAAGGAGCACCCCCCATGCAACTACGCGCCTTGCGATATTTCCACGAGGTCGCCCGCTGCGCCTCCCTGCGTAAGGCCGCCGAACGTCTTTACGTCACCCCCACCGCCGTCAGCCGCCAGATCGAACACCTGGAACACTTCTTCGGCGCCGCCCTGATTGAGCGCGGCCCCCGCGGCATCCGCCTCACCGCCGAGGGCGAGTGCCTGGCCGAACAAGTCACCTCAACCCTGCGCGGCCTCGACCAGGTACGCGAAGTCATCGCCAGCCGCCAAAGCCAGGTGGCCGGTAACATCAGCATCCATGTGTCAGAAAGTATCGTTTCCACCGTGCTCGCCCCGGTGCTCGCCACCTTCTACCGCGCCCACCCCAAGGTCACCTTCAACATCGTGATCGCCAGCGCCTCGGCCACCCTCGACGCCCTGTGCAGCGGCGAGGCGGACCTGGGCCTGGCGTTCTACCTGCAAGAGCGCGCCGACGTCGAAGTCACCGCCCACTGCCAGTTATGGCACCGGGTGCTGGTCAGCGCCGAACACCCCTTCGCCCAGCGCGACAGCATCGAATTGAGCGAACTGCAAGGCCAGCCCCTGGCGATTCCCGACTCGGCCTACGGCGTGCGCCAGGCCCTGGAAGTGGCGGCAAAAAAACGCGGCGTCACCCTCGAACCGGTGTTCACCACCAGCTCCCTGGAAGTGCAGAAGAGCCTGGCCCGGCAACGGGCAGCGGTGCTGATTTTGCCCCAGGTCGAGGCAGACGTGCGGGACCTGGGCGACGGCCTGGTCGCCGTGCCGATCGCCGATGAAGACCTCGGCCGCATCCGCATCGACCTCTGCGTGTACCGCAACCGCCCCCGCTCGGTGGCGGTGCTCAAGTGCCAGGAAATGCTGGCGGGGGCGATGCAGCGTTGTTCGCTGAACTGAGCCTGAGCCTCAGAAGATGTTGATCGGCACATTGGCGACGAGGCGGAACTCATCGTAGCTGCCGTCAATCTGCCCGCCGCTGGCGCGATGGTTGTAGACGATGGTGCGCAGTACGGTGTTCTTGAGTGTTCCGGACTGAATCACATAGGCCAGCATCAAGCCGTTTTCGTTGTGCTTGGCGCCATCCAGGCTGCGCACGTTGTAGCCGGTGTTGTGACCGTTGCGGTCGCCATCGTAATGGGTGCCGTCGATGTCCCAACCCTTGGCGTGCCACAGGCTGGCGGTGAGGCCGGGCACACCGTAGGCGGCGAAGTCCAGGTCGTAGCGCAACTGCCAGGACTTTTCGTTGGGGCCGTTGTAGTCCGAGTACAGCGAGTTGGCCATGTAGTTGCCGGTGGACTCCCACACGTAGTCGAAGTATTCGTTGCCGAATACCTGCTGCCAGGCCAGGGTCAGGCTGTGGGCCAGGTGCGTGGCGGTGAAGGCCAGGCTGGCGGCGTTGTTGTCGATGTAGCCGAGGTTTTTGTCGCCCGAGTCGCTGGTGTGGTAGTAGTTGAAGGCGGTCTTCAAGGCGATGTCGCTCTTGTCACCGATGCGGTGGGTCAGGCCGACGTAGGTCTGGTCCCACATGTCTTCGAAACGCGACGCGTAGACGCTGGCTTCCAGCCCGTAACCCGGTTTTACCGTGGCTCCCAGGTAGCTGATGCGTGCGCCGCTGTAGGCGCGGTTGCCGAAGGTGGTGGTGAGCTTTTCGGCGCCGGTGCCGGTGCGTGGAATCGCCCGCTCGAAGCTGCCGCCCTGCACCGACAGCCAGTCGAATTCGTTGCTGAACAAGCCCACGCCCTGGAAGCTGGAGGGCAGGGCGCGGTTGTCCTTGTAACGCAGGATCGGATTGTCGGTCATCAGCCGACCCGCCTTGATCTCGGTGCTCGACAGGCGAAAACGCACGTCGCCCACCCCCAGGCGGCTCCAAGTGGGAATCGCATCGCCGTCGCCGTCCACCAGCACCCGGTCGCCGCCATTGGCCACCTTGCCGTGGCCGCGTTCCAGGTTGACCGCGCTGAAGATCCCCGCGTCCACACCCACGCCAATCAGGCCCTGGGTGTAGCCGGAGCTGTACTTGAGCATGCTGGTCTGCACCCAGGTTTCCCGTACACGCGTGGGCTCGACGCCGCCGGCTTTCTTGATGCTCAAGTGGGTGGTGCGTTGGGTGTGCTGGTTGGAATAGTAGTGACGCAGGTTCAGGTCCAGGGTGCTGCCTTCGAGGAAGCCCGGTGCGCTGGCCTGGGCGTTTTCCTGGGCGAAAGCCTGGGTGCTGGACGCCAGGGTGACGGCCAGCAAAAGACGTGGATACATGGTAAATCCCCATACAAATCAGACGTAAGGCGACCGTCCCGGCAGGCCTTCAGGTGCTGCCGGTCGGTGGCGAAAAGACGCGGGACAGTGGGAAAAGGTATTCAGCGAACCGAAGCTTCTGTGAGCCGGGTTTCGCGGGCCGGGCTGCCGGGCAGCGGCGGACGGGTTTCCTTGGCGAACCAGGCGGCGGTGAGGCACACCAGGTTGGCGATCAGCAGGTACCAGACCGGCGACATCGGGTCGCCGGTGGTGCCGATCAGCCAGGTGATGATGATCTGCGCGGTGCCGCCAAACGCCGCCACACCGAAGGCGTAGACGATGGAGAAACCGGTGGAGCGCACGGATTTCGGGAAGCTTTCCACCAGCAACACGATCAGCGCCGCGCCACTCATGCCGTGCAGGCCCGAGAGTACCGCCAGGGTCAGCAGGAAGGTCGCCGGGCTTGGGTGCTCGGTCATCAGTTGCAGGGCCGGGAACAAAATCAACAGCAACACCACCCGCGGTGTCATCAGGATCGTACGGCGCCCGAAGCGGTCGCAGAGCATGCCGCCGGCCACCGCGCACACGGCCATCGCGGCGCCGGCCACCAGGGTCGAGAGCATCGAGATGCTGGTGGGCAGCTTCAGTTCGGTGAGGGCGAAGGTGGTCATGTAGTTGAGGAAGTACTGGGTGATGGTGCTGCCGGAAAGGATCAGCAACCCCAGCACCAGTGCGCGCCGGTGCTTGCCGCAGACTTCCCGTACCAGGTCGCCGGTGCTGGTCTGCTCGCCGTGGCCGTGGAAGGTTTCGGCGAGGTTGCGGCGGATGTAGATGCCGATCGGCAACACCAGCAGGCCGAACACGAACGGCACGCGCCAGCCCCAGCTGTTGAGGTCTTCCGGGGACATGACCTTGGTCAGGGTGAACCCTACCAGCCCGGCCACCATGGCTGCGACGCCCTGGGCGACTACTTGCCAGCAGGCGTAGGTCCCGCGTTTGTGGGGTGGCGCCGCTTCGAGGATGTAGGTGGTGGCGGGGCCGGCTTCACCGCCCCAGGCCAGGCCCTGGATCATGCGGGTGAGCACCAGCAGGATCGGCGCCGCGATACCGATGGTCTCGTAACCGGGCAATATCGCGATGCTGCCGGTGCCCACGGCCATCATCACCAGGGTCAACAGCATCGCCGGTTTGCGCCCGACGCGGTCGGCGTAGGCGCCGATCAGTACTGCGCCCAGGGGCCGGACGATAAAGCCGATACCGAACGCCGTGACCGACAGCATCAGGCTGACGAAAGCGCTGTCGGACGGGAAGAACGTGTGGCCGATCATCACCGCAAAGGTTGCGTACACACCAAAGTCGAAAAACTCCACGGCGTTGCCCAGGACCACGGCGAAGATGCTCTTTTTGCCGGCGTCCGGGGACGGTGTTTCGGGTGCGTGATCAGGATCGGATCGTGTCAATTGCTCAGTGTGCATACCAGCCCCTCGATTTTAGTTATAGGTCGTCCGAGCTCCAGGCCAAGAGGGCCCGGAGCTGGCGTGTGGGTGGGCAGTTCTTACAGCGTCAAAAGTCAGGAAGGATTCGGCCAGTGGTGGATTGCGCCACGCCAGCTCTCGTAGGTTTTAGCGATTTGCAGCAGCCATTGATCGGCAAAACGCGGGGCGATCATCTGCAGGCCGATGGGCATGCCATCGGCGGCGAAACCGCAGTTGATCGACAACGCCGGTTGCTCGCCCATGTTCCACGGCACCGTGAACACGATGTGTTCGAACGGCAGTTGCGGGTTGTTGCTCGGTGATGGCCACTCGGCCGGGAACGCATTGACCTGGTTGGTGGGGGACAGCACCAGGTCGAGTTCGGTGAACACCTGCGCGGCGCGGCGGCGCATTTCAAAGGTCTGGTTGAAACCCTTTACGGCTTGTACGCCGCTGATCTCGGCGCCCGGCGCGGCCCAGTCGCGGATGTACGGCAAGACCTTGTCGAACTGCTCGCTGCTCAGGGCCGACAAATCGCCCCACTGGCGGGCGCGCCAGAAATGGTCGAGGCCATCGAGTTGTGCGCGGTCCATGATTGGCGGGATCAGCGTGACCTTGGCGCCGTGGGCTTCGAACAGCCGCGCGGCTTGCTCCACGGCTTCACAGACGAAGCCTTCAGGCTGCATGCCTGCGCCGGGTTCAAGCATCAGGCCGACGCGCAGGCCCTTGACCGAGAGCGGCTGGTTACTCCACTGGGTGGTGAGCGGCGGCAGGCTGGTGGCATCGCGGGCATCGGGGCGGGCCAGGTGTTGCATCAACAGCACGCAATCATCGACGGTGCGGGTCATGGGCCCGGCGGCGCGGCCGGTGTAGTACGGGTCGATGGGAATGCGGCCCAGGGTCGGCTTGAATCCCACCAGGCCGCACCAGGCGGCGGGCAGGCGCACCGAGCCACCGATGTCGGTGCCCACGTGCAGCGGGCCGTAACCGGCGGCGGCCGCTGCGGCGGCACCGGAGCTGGAACCGCCGGTGTTGTTGGCGGTGTTCCACGGGTTGCGGGTGATGCCGTGGAAGCTCGACAGGCCGGAAGACAGCATGCCGAAGTCCGGGTTGGTGGTCTTGGCCAGGATTATCGCGCCCGCTTCACGCATGCGGGCTGCGGGCGGTGCGTCCCTGAGGGCCGGGGTCAGGCGGGTGGCCGCGCTGCCGAGGGGAATGGGCACGCCTTCGGTGGCGATCAATTCCTTGAGAGTCACCGGTACGCCATCAAGGGCGCCGTTGGGTTGGCCCTTGTTCCAGCGCTCGGTGGAGGCCTGGGCCTGCTGGCGCACCTGTTGCGGGTCGAAGGCATAGAGCGCGTTGATCTGCGGCTCCCAGCGGTCGATGTGGGCCAGGAGCTGGTCGTAGTAGTCGATGGGCGCGAGTTGCCGGCTGGCAAATTGCGCCAACAGTTCGGCGGCCGTAAAGGTATGCAGGTCAGTCATCGAACGCTTCCTTGTGATGGGCCGGCTGGCTCATGGCGGGTTGCAGTAGGAACGACTATATAAACCCCGGTGTGAAGCGGCCATCACAATCGGTGCAGTTCAGTGTTGCGTTTTTGTGTGCACTGAAACCGGCGGGTAGATGTGGGAATGGCTGGAAGGTTTACTGTTTGGCGGGAGGACCTCAGGCGCAGGCACCTGGCGTCTTTTTCCTGCGTGCCGACTCACGACGATAGCTCCGGATAGGCTGGGGTTTCGCCCGTATGCGGGATTGGAAAGACATCCACGTCGCAGGGTCAAAGCGGGTGGCTGATACCACCGCTTCCTGGAGCAGCATGATGGAAATAGCGTCTGACGCATCCGGGTATTCAGTATCGAGGATGATTTCCAAGGTGTCCTTGTCGCGATAGCCGCTGCAGGTCGGAATCAGACTGAAGGCGTGATCTATACCTTCGGACTCATTCGGCTCGCAGATGGATGAAACAACGCCCACATAAACATTCCGATCGTTCAGCGTGAACATGCATTGAGAGCCGCGCGCAATGGATTCCCTGAGTAGGGTCCTGAGGGGGCGCCCCGTTAGAAGCTCGAGCATCAATTGCTGGTTCAGTTCCTCCTCTGAAGCAAGTTGCAGTCTTCGTCGACGCCAACGCACAAACAATCGCGCCCAGCAGTAGGGAATGATCATGGCTGTCAGGCCGACCTGGAGCAAAAATACCCAGAGGCCATGATTTCTCTCGGTGGCAATATCCAGCTCTATCAGCAGCTTGCCCAGATAAGCACTGTAATCAATGGGGATTGTCTGGCCAGCCAGTTGCAGCGGCTGTTTGGACAGGCAAAGAATCAAAGTGGTCAGTACGAACGACAGTACGAGGCAGGTCCAGCCTAATCTTGCGACCTGTAGATAGAGTAACTGGCCCTCAAAGCGGTGGAGGCGGCAGTAATGGCCGGGGTGTTTCAAACACACCAAATAGCCACTCACCAGTAACGGCAGTATCAGTAGTAGCCCCATGGGTTATTTGAATATCAGTTCACGTATCTTGCGCTTGTGTTCCTTGAACTCGGGTGAGTTGGCGATTTCCGCCGGGTCGACAGAAATACCCCACTCACCCACTATCCTCATGGTTTTGTACCGCTTGATAGCCCTGATATTTTCCAGATCTTCCTCAGTGGGTTTCTTGAACCACGCAAACGACTCAAACATGACCGGCACCCTCATAAAAAAGTAGTCGGTTTTATAGCAAGAGCCGTTTTTACCGACTACTGATGGCCCCCATCCAGAGCTCTCCGCGTATCGTAGGAAACGTCCTTAGTTGCCCCAACGGTCTAAAACGTCGGCGGCGTAATCACCCAGATCACCACCGCATCCACCTTCCCGGGGTTGCCATACCGATGGGGCTCACTGCTGGGGAAGCTGAAACTGTCGCCTTCAGCCAGCTGAAAATGCCGCTCGCCCACCCATAACTCAAACGTTCCGCTCAACACATAACCCGCCTCTTCACCCTCATGGCTATAGCTCTGCTGGCTATAGGTGCCCGGTGGAAAGCGCGAGTGCAGCATCTCCAATTGATGATTGGGCAGGGGCGTCAGCAACTGGTCGACGATCCCGTCCTCATAGTGAATGCTCTGGCGATTGTTCCTGCGCACCACAAAACCTTCATCCTCCGCTGCCGGCGTGGTTTCGCTGGCAAAAAACCACTGGATCGTCACCCCCAGGCTGCGGGCGATGTTGAACAAGGCCGGGATCGACGGGTAGGCGAGGTTGCGTTCCAGTTGGCTGATATAACCGGCCGTCAATTCGCTCATCTGCGCCAATTCGGTAAGCGTCATGCCCCGGGCCTTGCGCAAGCCGCGGATGCGGGTGCCGAGAAACAGCTGTGGCGGTTGGTCGTTCAAATGTCCCACGCTACTTTCAATCCTTCATAAATCGCCTCTTCGGCGGTACGCGGCGCCAGGCAATCGCCGATCCGCGTGAACGCCACCAGGCCTTCCAGTTCTGCGCCCAGAGTGTCCACCGGCTGGTGGCCCTGGCACAACACCAGGGTGTCGATATTTTCCAGCAGCATCGGCTCGCCGCTGGCGGTGTGTTGCAGGTAGACGGTAGTGTCGTCGCAGCCGTACAAACGGGCGTAAGGGATGATCGGAATGCCCAGCCGATGCAGTTCGCCGGCCAGTTGGTCACGCACGTACAACGGCAGGTTTTCCCCGCAATGGGTGCCGTTCACCGCCAGTTGCACCTGATGGCCGGCACGGGTGAGGCGCTCGGCAATGCCCGGGCCGATCCAGTCGCAACGCCAGTCCACCACGACCACCGAACGGCCCAGTTGCACCTCATCGCGCAGCACTTGCCAGGCATCCACCACCTGTAGCTCGCCGCCGCGTTCGAAGGCCGGCCAGTAGGGCTCGGCGCCGGTGGCGATGATCACCCGGTCAGGTTGTTCGCGTTCCACCAATGGGCGGTCGACGCGGGTGTTGCGTACCACGCGGACCCCGGCCAGTTCCATCTCGCGCTGCAGGTTGGTACTGGCGCCGCCGAACTCGCTGCGTCGGGGCAGTAACTGCGCCAGAAGCACCTGGCCGCCCAACTGGGCACTGGCTTCATACAAGGTCACCTCATGTCCGCGCTGCGCCGCCACCGCTGCCGCTTTCATCCCTGCCGGGCCGCCACCGGCGACCATGATCCGCTGGCGTCGCAGTGCCGGTTGCAGTTGGCCAAACTGCAATTCGCGGCCGGTCTCGGGATGCTGGATGCAGGAGATCGGCAGGCCTTTGTGGAAGTGGCCGATGCACGCCTGATTGCAGGCGATGCACGCCCGTACATCCTCGGCATGGCCGCTTGAGGTCTTGGCCGGCATGCGCGGGTCGCAGATCAGTGCGCGGGTCATGCCGCACACATCGGCCTGGCCGCGTTGCAGCATCAATTCGGCCTCCTGGGGCTGGTTGATGCGCCCGGTGACGAACAGCGGAATCGACAGGTGCGTCTTGAACGTCGCCGCTTCTGTCGCCAGGTACGCCGGGGCAATCGCCATGGGCGGCACGATATGGATCGCGCCGCCGAGGGAGGCCGAGGTGCCGGCAACGATGTGCACATAATCCAGGTGTGATTGCAGCTGTTGCACGGCGGCCAGGGAATCCTCTTCGGTCAGGCCTTCGGGGTCGCGTTCATCGGCAGAAATGCGCAGCCCGATGATGAAGTGCTCGTCGGTTTCGGCACGCACCGTGGCGATGATTTCCCGCAGGAAACGCAGGCGTTGTTCCAGCTCGCCGTTGTAGCCGTCGGTGCGGCGATTCACCCGCGGGTTGAGAAATTGCGCAGGCAGGTAACCATGGCTGGCGACCACTTCCACACCGTCAATCCCGGCCTGATACAGGCGCCTTGCCGCAGCGCCGTAGCCGGCGACGATCTCGTCGATCATTGTCTGGTCAAGGGCGCGCGGCATCACCCGGAAGCGTTCGTTGGGCACCCCGGAAGCCGAGTAAGCCACCGCCAGCAAACCGTCGGCCGACTCCATGATTTCCCGCCCTGGATGGAAAATCTGCGACAGCACCACGGTGCCGTGGGCGTGGCAGGTTTCGGCCAGTCGGCGATAGCCGTCGATGCAGCTGTCATCGGTGGCCATCAGCACATGGGAGGTGTAGCGGGCGCTGTCGTGCACCCCGGCCACCTGCAACACAATCAACCCCACGCCGCCTTCGGCGCGTGCCCGGTGGTAGGCGATCAACTGCTCGTTGACCTGGTTGTCGGTGGGCATCGAGGTGTCGTGCCCGCTGGACATGATGCGATTTTTCAGGCGTTTGCCGCGCAGTACCAGCGGTTCAAAAAGATGCGGAAAGGCATGGGGCGACATGGTGCGGATACTCCAGGCGCTGTTGTTATTATTTTTCTATAGGAGGTCAGCCTCAGTAAAAAATCAACTTGTTTTTTTACTGGTGACTGGATTAGCGTCAACCACATCACCCACCCGCCTGGAGAATAAAAATGCCTGGGGCCACCGAACGACAGCTGCGCGAAGAGCTTGCCGCCTGCTACCGGCTGATCGCGCACTTTCGCATGAGCGATTTGATTTTCACCCATATCTCGGTGCGTATCCCGGGGCCCGAGCATCACTTTTTGATCAACCCCTATGGGCTGATGTTCGAGGAGATCACCGCCTCCAGCCTGGTGAAGATCGGCCTGGACGGACGTGCGGTCGAGGCTTCGGCCCATGGCGTCAACCCGGCGGGGTTTGTGATTCACAGCGCGATTCACGGCGCCCGCGAAGATGCGCAGTGCGTGCTGCACACCCACACCCGCGCCGGCTGTGCGGTGGCGGCCCTGGAATGCGGGCTGTTGCCGGTGAACCAGATTTCCATGGAGTTCTACGGCAAGGTCGCCTACCACGACTACGAAGGCGTGGCGCTGGACATGGACGAGCAACAGCGACTGGTGCACGACCTCGGCGACAAGCCGGTGTTGATGCTGCGCAACCATGGTTTGTTGACGGTAGGGGAGACGGTCAGTCAGGCGTTCCTGCGCATGTATTACCTGGAGAAGGCCTGCGATATCCAGATCGCCGCCCAGGCGTGCGGCAAGCTGATCCTGCCGCCTGCGCACGTGTGTGAGTACACCGAGCGGCAGTTCAATGAGCCAGGCCGGCCACTGGAAGAGGGCGAACTGGCAGACCCGGACGCCATGCAACTGGCATGGGCGGCATTGCTGCGGTTACTGGATCGGGTGTCGCCGGGGTTCCGGGAGTGAGGTAGAGTCGTCCAGCCGACTCAACCCAAGGACACCGCCTCATGACCCAGGAATCCCGTTTCTCCCGCATGGAACCGGAGTTGCGCAAGGCCAATCTGGTGCAGGCGACGTTGGCCTGCCTCAAGCGCGACGGCTTCCAGGGCGCGTCGATCCGCAAGATCAGCGCCGAGGCCGGGGTGTCGGTGGGGCTGATCAGTCATCACTACTCGGGCAAGGATGAGCTGGTGGCCGAGGCCTATCGGTCAATCACCCGGCAGGTCATGGACCTGCTGCGGGATGCGATGGCCAAGGCGCCGCCCAGTCCGCGGGAGCGGCTGTCGGCGTTCTTCCGCGGCTCGTTCTCCCCCGAATTGCTCGACCCGCAACTGCTGGATGCCTGGCTGGTGTTCTGGGGGGCGGTCAAGACGGCCCCGGCGATCAACCAGGCCCACGAACACTCCTATGGCGAGTACCGCACCATCATGCGTTCGGCCTTGGTGGACATGGCCGGGGAGGAGGGCTGGAAGCAGTTCGATGCCGATTTGGCGGCCATCGCCTTGAGCGCCTTGCTCGACGGCTTGTGGCTGGAATCGGGGCTCAATCCCGGCACCTTCACCCCGGAGCAGGGCATCCAGATCTGCGAAGCCTGGGTCGATGGCTTGCAGTCGGGCGGGCGCAAGCGCTTCCAGATCAAACCCTGACCTGACGATTCCGCGCCGCCTGGACGCAATGTCCGGGCCGGCATTTTCCCCTCGAAAAATATTTGCAGTTACCCGATTGCCTCCTTACTGAACACTCGTTTAGTATCGCCCCATGTCGCACCCCTCAAGCCAATTAAAATAATTCGAGGATTCCATGACTACAGATCCGTCCGTGCTCACTCAGGTGCAGGCAGGTGTTGCCTGGATCACCCTCAATCGCGGCCCTCAGCGCAATGCCCTGGACATCCCGACCCTCAAGCACCTGCACGCCTTGCTGGACGGTTTCAACCGCGACCCGGCTGTGCGCGTGGTGGTACTGACCGGCAGTGGTCGCAGCTTCTGCGCCGGTGCCGACCTTGCCGAATGGGCCGATGCCGAAGCCCGTGGCGCCCTCGAAACCTACGGCTGGACCGAAACCGCCCACGCCCTGATGACCCGCCTGCACACCCTCGACAAACCTACCCTCGCCGCCATCAATGGCACGGCGGTCGGTGCCGGCATGGACCTCACCTTGTGCTGCGACCTGCGCGTCGCCGCGCAATCGGCACGCTTCAAGGCCGGCTACACCAGCATGGCCTACTCGCCGGACGCCGGCGCCAGCTGGCATCTGCCGCGCCTGATCGGCAGCGAGCAAGCCAAGCGCCTGCTGTTCCTCGATGAATTGTGGAGCGCCGACCGCGCCCTGGCCGCCGGGCTGGTGGGCGAAGTCGTTGCCGACGAGCAACTGCATACCCACGTCGCCGAGCTGGCCACGCGCCTGGCCAACGGCCCGACCTTTGCGTTTGCCCAGACCAAAACCCTCATCCGCGAAGGCGCCGGGCGCAGCCTGCCCGAGCAGCTCCAGGCGGAACTCGCCGCCGGCCTGCTGTGTGGACGCAGCGCCGACGGTGCTGAAGCCCTGCGCGCCTCGATGGAAAAGCGCCCACCGAACTTCTCCGGCAACTGATTCCCCTTCAAAACACCCTCGAACGATCGACAGGTAGCGCCATGAATTTCCAGCCCAGCCAAGAACAAGACATGTTGGTGGACGCGGTACGCAGTTTTGTTGCCAAGGAGTTGTTGCCCCACGAGGAGGCGGTGGACCGCGCCGATGAAGTTTCGCCGGAGCTTGCCGCGCAGATTCGTGACAAGGCCATCGCTGCCGGTTTCTATGCCTTCAACATGCCGGAAGACGTCGGCGGTGGCGGCCTGGATTACCTGTCACAGGCGTTGATCGAGCGTGAGTTGTCGAAAGTCTCCTGGGCGCTGCATGTGTTTGTCGCCCGGCCGTCGAAAATCCTCATGGCCTGCACCGGCGCGCAGATTGGCGAGTACCTGTTGCCGTGCGTGCAGGGCAAGAAGATCGACTGCTTTGCCCTGACCGAGCCGGGTGCCGGTTCCGACGCCAATGCGATCAAGACCCGCGCCGTGCGCAGCGGTGATGACTTTGTGCTCAATGGCAGCAAGCACTTCATCAGCCACGCCGGCCACGCGGATTTCGCCATCGTGTTTGCCGTTACCGACACCTACGAACACAACGGTCGCCAACGCAATGCCGTGACCTCGTTCCTGGTGGACCGTGGCACGCCGGGCATGACCATTCGCCGGGGCCCCAAGTGCGTCAGCAACCGCGGCTACCACACTTATGAAATGTTCTTCGACGACTGCCGCGTACCAGCCTCCAAAGTCCTCGGCGAAGTCGGCAAAGGTTGGGAAGTCGCCAATGCCTGGCTGACCGCAGGCCGGGTGATGGTGGCTGCCAACTGCGTCGGCCAGGCCCAGCGTGCGCTGGACGTTTCCCTGCAATGGGCGGCCGACCGCAAGCAGTTCGGCCAGCCCATCGGCACCTATCAAGGCATCTCGTTCAAGCTCGCCGACATGGCCACGCAAATCCGTGCGGCCGAACTGCTGACCCTGAACACCGCCTGGAAAATGGACCAGGGCACCATGACCGACGGCGAGGCCGGCATGGCCAAGTTGTTTGCCAGCGAAGTACTGGGCAAGGTTGCCGATGAAGCAGTGCAGATCTATGGCGGCATGGGTTTGATGGACGAAGGCCCGGTGGAGCGCATCTGGCGCAACGCGCGGATCGAGCGGATCTGGGAAGGCACTTCGGAAATCCAGCGCCACATTATTGCCCGCGAACTGTTGCGGCCACTGTTGCGTTGATCGGGTCGGAGAACGCTTATGTCCCAGGCTATTCGCGACAATCTCAAGCGCCTGCTGGCGCCCCGTCACCTGGCGTTTGTCGGAGGGCGCAGCATGGCCCGTGCCCTCAAGCGCTGCGCCGAGGGTGGTTTTGCCGGCCAGATGTGGCTGGTCAACCCGCAACATGACAGCCTCGATGGCGTTCCCTGCGTGCGTCGCGTGGCCGATTTGCCGTGCGGTCCGGATGCGGTGTTTATCGCTACCAATCGCGAGCTGACCCTGACCTGTGTCGCCGAACTGGCGGCCATTGGCACCGGTGGCGCCATCTGCTACGCCTCCGGGTTTGCCGAAACCGGCGCCGAGGGCCAAGCCTTGCAGCAACAACTGCTCAAGGCCGCTGGCGAGATGGCACTGCTGGGCCCCAATTGCTATGGCCTGCTGGATTACCTGCACAGCTCGGCGTTGTGGCCGGTGGCCCATGGCGGCAAGCCGGTCGAGAAGGGCGTTGCGGTGCTGACCCAGAGCGGCAACTTTGCCTACAACCTGTCCATGAGCGACCGTTCGCTGCCGGTGGCCTATATGGCATCGGTGGGCAACCAGGCGCAGTTGGGGGTTGCCGAGTTGATGGACGTGCTGCTCGACGAGCCGCGCGTTACAGCGATTGGCTTGCACCTGGAAGGCTTGAAGAATGTGCCGGGGTTCGCCCGTGCGGCCCACAAGGCCCTGGAAAAAGGCATTCCGATCATCGCCCTGAAAACCGGGGTGTCACAGATCGGCGCCGAGTTGGCTTTGAGTCATACCAGTTCGTTGTCGGGTTCCGATGCGCTGTACGACAGTCTGTTCGCGCGCCTGGGTGTGATCCGGGTCAGCGGGCCGGTGAGTTTTGTCGAGACCCTGAAGGCGGCGGCCTGCGGTAATCTGCCGGCGGGCAACAGCCTGATCGCCCTGGCCTGTTCCGGTGGTGATGCCGGGTTGATTGCCGACTACGCCGAGCGCAACGATTTGAGCCTGCCGAAGCTCGACGAAGGCCAGCGTGAAGAGTTGGCGCAGGTGCTGCCCAGCTACGCCAACCTGGTCAACCCGCTGGATTTCACCACGGCCATCTGGGGCAACAGCGACGCGCTTAATACGATGCTCGACACGGCACTGCGCACCGAAGCGGATGCGGCAATGCTGGTGCTCGACTACCCGGCGGAATTTACCGGTGAGCGCAAGGAGTGCGACCTGCTGCTGGAGCTGTTTTGCAGTGCGCTGACTCGCCACGGCAAGACTGGCTTTGTCACCTCTGCATTTCCCGAATTGCTCCCGGCCCACGCTCGCGAGCGTCTGCATGCCCAGGGCGTTGCCGCGTTGCAAGGCGTGGAAGATGCGCTGGCGGCCTGGGGCCGGATTGCCGACTATCAAGACAATCGCCGGGCGTTGTTGGCGCGGGGTGAGTCGATACTGGTGCCGCTGTGCCCGCAAGCGCTTGAGCAACACGGACAGTCGCTTGATGAGTGGGATTCCAAGCAGGCTTTACGGGCTTTCGGCCTGACCACGCCAGCCGGTGTCTTGAGCACTCCCGAGCGGGCCATAGCCGATGCCAAAGTGCTGGGTTACCCGCTGGTACTCAAGGCCGTCAGTGCCGACTTGCCGCATAAAACCGAAGCTGGCGCCGTGGCGCTCAACCTGCAGGACGGCTTCGCCTTGACTGCTGCCCTGGCTCATATGCGCGAGCAAATCGCCGCTTATGCGCCGGATGTGCCGTTCGATCAGCTGCTGCTGGAGTCCATGGCTACGCCGCCGCTGGCCGAGCTGATTGTGGGCATCAAGCGCGAAAACGACTTCGGCCTTGCGCTGGTGATCGGCGCTGGTGGAATCCTTGTGGAGTTGCTCAAGGACAGCCGCAGCCTGCTGTTGCCGACCACCGACGACGCAATCCGCAACGCCTTGCTCAGCCTGCGCAGCGCCGCATTGCTGCAAGGCTTTCGCGGACGCGAAGTGGCCGACATGGAAGCTCTGGTGGCGGCGATTCGTGCGGTGGCCGACTACGCCTGCGCCAACGCCGGGCAATTGCTGGAACTCGATGTAAACCCATTGCTGGTCAATGCCCGGGGCGCCACGGCGGTCGATGCATTGATCCGTCTCGCCCAGGCGTGAAGGAGATGACGATGCAAAGCAAAACCTTGACGGGCGGCCAGGCCCTGGTGCGATTGCTGGCCAACTATGGTGTCGACACGGTGTTCGGGATTCCCGGCGTGCACACGCTGGAGCTGTATCGCGGCTTGCCGGGCAGCGGTATTCGGCATGTGCTGACCCGCCACGAGCAGGGCGCCGGCTTTATGGCCGACGGTTATGCGCGGGTCAGCGGCAAGCCGGGGGTGTGTTTCATCATCACCGGGCCGGGGGTGACCAACGCCGCGACGGCGATCGGCCAGGCGTATGCCGACTCGATTCCGCTGCTGGTGATTTCCAGCGTCAACCACACCGCCAGCCTCGGCAAAGGCTGGGGCTGCCTGCATGAAACCCAGGACCAGCGGGCGATGACTGCGCCCATCACTGCGTTTTCGGCAGTAGCGTTGAGTGCCGAGGATTTGCCGGAGTTGATCGCGCGGGCCTACGCGGTGTTCGACAGTGAGCGACCGCGCCCGGTGCATATTTCGGTGCCGCTGGATGTACTGTCGGCGCCGATCAAACGGGACTGGAGCAATGAGGTGGTGCGCCGTCCCGGACGCGGTTTGCCATCGGCTGAAAGCCTTGATCAGGCAGTGGCAAAACTGGCCGCGGCCAAGCGCCCGATGATCATTGCCGGTGGCGGTGCGCTGTTGGCGGCCGATGCCTTGCAGCGCTTGAGTACGCAGTTGGCGGCGCCGTTTTTCAGCAGTGTCGCCGGCAAGGGATTGTTGCCGGTGGAGCATCCGCTGAATGCCGGTTCGACCCTGTGTGTCGAGCCCGGCTGGCAGCTCATCGCCGAGGCGGATGTGGTGTTGGCCATCGGCACCGAAATGGCCGATACCGACTTCTGGCGTGAACGCCTGCCGATTAATGGCGAGCTGCTGCGGGTGGATATCGACCCGCGCAAGTTCAACGATTTCTATCCTTGCGCCGTCGCGTTGCACGGTGATGCCCAGCAAACGACGCTGGCTTTGCTGGAACGCTTGCCAGCCACGCCGCGCAACGCGGATGCCGCCACCGCTGCGGTCGCGACGTTACGCCAGGCAGTCAGCAGCGGCCATGGTCCGTTGCAACGGATTCACCAGGCGATTCTCGACCGCGTCGCCGCCGAGTTGCCCGCCAATGCCTTCATCAGCAGCGACATGACCCAACTGGCTTACACCGGCAACTACGCCTTTCCCAGCAACGCCACCCGCAGTTGGCTGCATCCCACCGGCTACGGCACCCTGGGCTATGGCCTGCCGGCCGGTATCGGCGCCAAGTTCGGCGCACCGCAACGGCCCGGCCTGGTGCTGGTGGGCGACGGCGGCTTTCTCTACACCGCCCAGGAACTGGCCACGGCCGTGGAAGAACTGGACAGCCCGCTGGTGGTGTTGCTCTGGAACAACGACGCCCTGGGGCAGATTCGCGACGACATGCTGAACCTGGACATCGAACCCATCGGCGTACTGCCGCGCAACCCGGACTTTGTCGCCCTGGCGCGGGCGTTCGGCTGCACGGTCAGCGAGCCACAGAACCTGGATGAGCTGCAGACGGATTTGCGTAACGGTTTCAAGCGCAACGGCGTGACCTTGATCGAGTTGAAGCATGCCTGTGTGAACCTTTAGAGGAGCAACACCATGAGCGAAAACAACAACAAAATGACTCAAGCGATGCACCGGCGGGACTTCCTCAAGCACAGCGCCGCAGCCGGTGCCGTGGCCGCCGCGTTTTCCATGGGCCTGCCGCTGCAGGCCTTTGCCGAGGAGGCCACGCCCAAGCCGGGCGGCGTGCTGCGCATGGGCCTGGCCGGCGGCAGCACCACCGACTCCCGCGACCCGGGATCCTGGGTCGACACCTTCACCTTCGTCGGCTTTTCGGCGGTGTACAACACTCTCACGGAAATCGCGGTGGACGGCAGCGCCATCCCCGAATTGGCCGAAAGCTTCGAGTCGACGCCCGACGCGCGCACCTGGACCTTCAAGCTGCGCCAGGGCGTGACCTTCCATAACGGCAAAAGCCTGACCGCTGACGACGTGGTGGCCTCGATCAACCATCACCTGGCAGCCAACTCCACCTCGGCGGCCAAGACGGTGATCGGCGATGTGGCCAGTGTCAGCGCCAAGGGCAGCGATGCCGTGGTGTTCGAACTGCACTCGGGCAATGCCGATTTCGCCTATGTGGTCGCCGATTACCACCTGGTGATCATGCCCGCCAAGGACGGCGCCGCCGACTGGCAGGCCGGGATCGGCACCAGCGGTTATCGCCTGAAAAGCTTCGAGCCGGGCGTACGCATGGACCTGGAGCGCAACCCTGATTACTGGAAGCCGGGCAGGGCACACTTCGCCAGCGCCGAGCTGTTGGCGATTGCCGACGGCGCAGCGCGGGTCAATGCGCTGGTCACCGGGCAAGTCGACGTGATCAACAAGGTCGACCTGAAAACCGTGGCCTTGCTCAAGCGCAATCCCACGCTGGTCATCGAAGAAACCAAGGGCGCCCAGCACTACACCTTCCCGATGTTATGCGACAGCAACGAGTTCAAGAACAACGACATCCGCATGGCGATGAAGCATGCGATCAACCGCGAAACCCTGCTGGCCTCGGTGCTGCATGGCTATGGCCTGGTGGGCAACGACCATCCGATCCAGCCCGGCAGCCGCTTCATCAACGCCGCCCTGGAGCAGCGCACCTACGACCCGGACAAGTCGCGATTCTACCTGCGCAAGGCCGGTGTGGAGGCGCTGAAGGTGCGCCTGCAAGCTTCCGATGCCGCCTACACCGGCGCGGTGGATGCTTCGGTGCTGTTCAAGGAGCAGGCGCGCCAGGCCGGGATTGATATCGACGTGGTGCGCGAGCCGGCGGATGGCTATTTCTCCAATATCTGGATGAAGCAGCCGTTCACCACCTCGTTCTGGTACAGCAGCCTGACTGCCGACCGCATGTTCAGCATCGGCTACGCCAAGGGCGCGGCGTGGAACGAAACCCATTGGGATAACGACCGCTTCAACCAGTTGCTCAACGCAGCGCGGGGCGAGATGAACGCGCCGCTGCGCCAGGAGATGTACAACGAAATGCAGAGCCTGTGCCGGGACGACGGCGGGGCGATTGTGCCGTTGTTCGCCAGCTCCGTGGCGGCCCGCTCGAACCGCGTCAGCCATGGACCGCTGACGGCGCCGTATGGGGAACTGGATGGGTTGCGGCTGATCGAGCGGTGGTGGCAGGCGTGAAGATTTCAGAAACGCGACCAATCAAATGTGGGAGCGGGCTTGCTCGCGAATGCGGTGGATCAGTCTCTATCTGTATTGGCTGACACACCGCTTTCGCGAGCAAGCCCGCTCCCACATTGGTCCTGTGTCGCCTTCGAGAACATGCCCAACTCATGAGAACCGAACATGAATAGCCTATTCAAACTGGTACTCCAACGTCTCGCCCTTGGCCTGCTGTCGTTGTTCGCCGTCTCGGTGATCATCTTCCTGGCGGTCGGCATGCTCCCCGGTGATATCGCCCAGGCCATGCTCGGCCAGTCCGCCACGCCGGAAACCGTCGCCGCCTTTCGCGCCCAACTGGGACTGGACCTGCCGCCCCTGAGCCGGTTCGTGCAATGGCTGCTGCGCCTCCTGCACGGCGACCTCGGTGCTTCCCTGGCCAACCAGCGGCCCATCGCCGAACTGATCGGCGCTCGCCTGGGCAACACCTTGCGCCTGGCGGCACTGGCGGCGTTGGTCTCGGTGCCCCTGGCGCTGGTGCTGGGGATGCTCGCCGCGCTGTACCGCAACAGCTGGTTCGACCGCCTGCTCAACACCTCGGCCCTGAGTGCGGTGTCGTTCCCGGAGTTCTTCGTCGCCTACCTGCTGATCCTGGTGTTTTCGGTCAAGCTGGGCTGGTTTCCCAGCCTGTCCAACCTGGCGCCGGATGCCTCATTCGCCACCATTCTCGAACGTTCGGTGTTGCCGGTGGCCACCCTGAGCCTGGTGGTGATCGCGCAGATGATGCGCATGACCCGCGCCTCGCTGATCAACCTGCTGGCCAGCCCGTATATTGAAATGGCCCGGCTCAAGGGCATCAGCCAGTCGCGGATTATCTGGCGCCACGCACTGCCCAATGCCCTGGCGCCGATCGTCAACGTGATCGCGCTCAACCTCGCGTACCTGGTGGTGGGCGTAGTGGTGGTGGAGGTGGTGTTTGTCTACCCGGGCCTCGGCCAGTTGCTGGTGGACTCGGTGTCCAAGCGCGATATCCCGGTGGTGCAGGCGTGCAGCCTGATCTTTGCCGCCACCTACATCCTGCTCAATACCGGCGCCGATGTGCTGTCCATCGCCACCAACCCACGCCTGATGCATCCCAAGGGGTAGACCATGAGCCTTCTCACACAACTGGCCCGGGCGCCATTGAGCGCGAAGTTCGGCCTGCTGGTCATCGTGCTGTACGTGCTGGTGGCGTTGTTTGCACCGGTGCTCGCGCCCTATGGCGAAACCCAGGTGGTAGGCGACGGGTTTGCGCCCTGGAGCGGCCAGTTCCTGCTGGGCACCGATAACCTTGGGCGGGACATGTTCAGCCGCCTGGTGTATGGCGCGCGCAACACCCTGGGCATCGCTTTTTTGACGACGGTGCTGGCGTTTTTACTGGGTGGCTTGAGCGGCTTGATTGCGGCGATCAAGGGCGGCTGGGTCGATCAAGGGTTGTCGCGGGTGGTGGACATTCTGATGGCGATCCCGCAGTTGATCTTCGCCTTGCTGATTCTCAGCGTGGTGGGCACCAATGCCACCTCGCTGGTGCTGGTGATTGCACTGCTGGATTCGACCCGGGTGTTTCGCCTGTCCCGGGCCGTGGCGATGACCGTGGTGGTGCAGGACTTCGTCGAAGCCGCGCGCTTACGTGGGGAAGGGCTGTGGTGGCTGGTCACCCGCGAAGTGCTGCCCAATGCCGCCGCGCCATTGATTGCCGAGTTCGGCCTGCGGTTCTGTTTCGTGTTCCTGTTTATCAGCGCGCTGTCGTTCCTTGGCCTGGGCATTCAACCACCCACCGCCGATTGGGGCAGCATGGTCCGCGACAATGCGGTGCTGATTACCTTCGGCGACATCAGCCCGTTGCTGCCGGCCCTGGCGGTGGCGTTGATCACCGTCAACGTGAATTTTGTCGTCGACTGGATGCTGCATAAATCCAGCGGCCTGAAGGAGTGTTGAGGATGGACAAGCCACTGCTGGAAATCCGCAACCTGCAGATTGAAGGGCATTACGAAGACGCCTGGCATCCGTTGATCAAGGGTATCGACCTGACGTTGCAACGGGGTGAGGTACTGGGGCTGATTGGTGAGTCTGGCGCGGGTAAATCAACCTTGGGCCTGGCGGCCATGGGCTTTGCCCGCGACGGTTGTCGCATCACCGGTGGCTCGGTGTGCTTTGACGGCATTCAACTGTTGCAGGCCAAACCCGAAGCCTTGCGCAAGCTTCGAGGACTGCGGATTGCCTACGTGGCGCAAAGCGCTGCCGCGTCGTTCAACCCGGCCCACCGGCTGATTGACCAGCATGTGGAAACCGCCGTGATCAACGGTGGCATCAGCCGCGCCCAGGCTGAACGCGAGGCGGTGGAGTTGTACCGCGTGCTGCGCCTGCCCAATCCGGAAACCATCGGCCAGCGTTATCCGCATCAGGTCTCCGGCGGGCAACTGCAACGGGTGATGACCGCCATGGCGATGGCCTGTCACCCGGACCTGATCATCTTCGACGAACCCACCACCGCCCTCGACGTCACCACCCAGATCGAAGTGCTGGCGGCGATTCGCGATGCGGTGAAAACCTTCGGCAGTGCCGCGCTGTATATCAGTCATGACCTGGCGGTGGTCGCGCAGATGGCCGACCGCATCATGGTGCTGCGCCACGGCAAGCTGGTGGAGGAGGCCGAGACCCGCACCATGCTCAGCGCCCCGCAGCAGGACTACACCAAGTCCCTGTGGGCGGTGCGCAGCTTTCGCACCGAGCCCAAGGCCTGTCCCCAGCAGCAGATGCCGTTGCTGGAAGTGCGTCAGGTGTGCGCCAGCTACGGGCATCAGCCGGTGCTGCATGACGTGTCGATGAGCTTGCATCGCGGCCAGACGTTGGCGGTGATCGGTGAGTCCGGCAGCGGCAAAAGCTCCACCGCACGCTTGATTACCGGGTTGCTGCCGGCTACGGCGGGGCAGGTGCTGTATGACGGTGAAGCGTTGCCGGCGGACTTTCGTCGGCGCAGCAAGGAGCAGTTGCGACGGATCCAGATGATCTACCAGATCCCCGATACCGCGCTGAACCCGCGCCAGCGCATCGTCGACATCATTGGCCGGCCACTGACCTTCTACCTCGGCCTCAAGGGCAAGGCCATGCGCGCCCGAGTCGCCGAGTTGCTGGAGATGATCGAGCTGGACCCGGCCACCTTCATGGAGCGTCAGCCCCGTGAGCTGTCCGGCGGCCAGAAGCAACGTATCTGCATCGCTCGCGCCCTGGCGGCCGACCCACAATTGATCATCTGCGACGAAGTGACCTCGGCCCTGGATCAGTTAGTGGCCGAGGGCGTGCTGAAACTGCTCAACCGCATTCAGCAGCAGTTGGGCGTGGGCTACCTGTTTATCACCCATGACGTGGCCACGGTGCGCGCCATTGCCGACGAAGTGGTGGTGATGCAGCGGGGCAGGGTGGTGGACCAGGGCAGCCGCAGCGCGATCTTCACCCCGCCGTATCAGGACTACACCGGCCTGCTGTTTTCATCGGAGCCGGAAATGGACCCCGACTGGCTCGACCATTTGCTGGCCGAACGGGCCGCGCTTACTTCTTGAGGAGTTTTTATGAAGGTGTTGATTGTCCACGCCCATCCCGAGCCGCAGTCGTTTACCGCGGCCTTGCGTGACCAGGCCACGGCTACCCTGCAAGCGCAGGGGCATGAGGTACAGGTCAGTGATTTGTACGCGATGCACTGGAATCCCGTAGCCAGCGCCTCGGACTTCACCTCTCGGGAGAACCCCGACTACCTGGTGTATGCCCTGGAGCAGCGCCTGGGGGTGAAAAGCCAATCCATCGCGGCGGATATCCGGCAGGAGTTGGACAAGCTGCTGTGGGCCGATCTGCTGATCCTCAACTTCCCGATCTTCTGGTTCTCGGCGCCCGCGATGCTCAAGGGCTGGATTGACCGGGTGCTGGTGTCGGGCGTGTGCTACGGCGGCAAGCGGTTTTATGATCAGGGCGGGCTCGCCGGCAAGAAAGCGCTGGTCACGGTGACCCTCGGCGGGCGCGAGCATATGTTTGGCGAGGGGGCGATTCACGGGCCGTTGGAGGACATGCTGCGGCCGATCCTGCGTGGCACGCTGGCGTATGTCGGGTTTGAGGTGCTGGAGCCGTTTGTGGCGTGGCATGTGCCGTATATCAGCGCCGAGGCCCGGCAGACTTTCCTGCACAGTTACCAGCAGCGATTGGAAGGGCTGGCGGATGACCAGCCGTTGGTGTTTCCGAAGTTGGCGCAGTTTGATGAGGCTCTTTATCCACTTTAGTCAAGTGAATGAAGATCCAGTGTGGGAGCGGGCTTGCTCGCGAAAGCGGTGCGCCAGTTGATGCATGTGCTGGCTGAACCACCGCATTCGCGAGCAAGCCCGCTCCCACATTTGATCTTCATTGTCAGGCGCGATTGTGTACCCGCAACCGCTCGGCAGCGCTGCGCAGCAGCTGTTCCGTGCCGTCCCAGCCCAGGCAGCCATCGGTGATCGACACGCCGTATTTCATCGAAGGGCTCAACGGCTGGCAGCCTTCAAACAGGTGGCTTTCGATCATCATGCCGATCAGCGAGGTGTCGCCCTGCAGGCGCTGTTCCAGCACGTCGTTGAACACCGCCGGTTGGCGCAGCGGGTCTTTGCCGCTGTTGGCGTGGCTGCAGTCGACCATGATCCGCGGCGCGACTTTGCTCTTGGCAAGGTCGGCGTGAACCTGGGCCACGCTCTGGCGATCGTAGTTCGGCCCACGATGGCCGCCGCGCAACACGAGGTGAGTGTCGGGGTTGCCCGGGGTCTGGATGATCGCCGGATGGCCCTGGCTGTCGACACCGAAGTGACGGTGCGGGTGAGCGGCGGAGCGCATGGCGTCACAGGCGATGGCCACGCCGCCGTCGGTGCCGTTCTTGAAGCCGACGGGCATGCCGAGGCCGCTGGCCATTTCGCGGTGGATCTGCGATTCGGTGGTGCGCGCGCCAATGGCGACCCAGCTCAACAGGTCATCGAAGTAGCCGGCAGCCATCGGTTGCAGCAGCTCGGTGGCGACCGGCAGGCCCAGGCGCAGCATTTCCCGCATCAGTTCCCGGGACAGGGTCAGGCCGGCGGCCATGTCGTCGCTGCCATCCAGGCGCGGGTCGTAGGCCAGGCCTTTCCAGCCGATGGTGGTGCGGGGTTTTTCGACGTAGGCGCGGATCACCAGGAGCATCTGGTCACTGACTTCATGGGCCAGTTTTTTCAGGTTGCGCGCGTATTCCATGGCCGATTCCGGGTCGTGGATCGAGCACGGGCCGACGATCACCAGCAGGCGTGAGTCTTCGCCCTGGAGAATGGCGCGCACGGCTTGGCGATGGGTGTGGATCTGTTCGTTGAGGAATGGGCTCAGGGGCAGTTGGTGCTTGAGCTCAAGGGCACTGGGCAAGCGCTGGGTCAGCGCTTCATTGGCGCAGGACAGGGTTGAAACAGGCAGAGCGGCGATCGAGGAGTTCATATTCGGGCTTCCTGGGCAAGCGGCGGGCTGTTCCCGCACGCTCTGCCCTACTGGGGTGTTCGACAATTGGCCGTATTGGCTACGTGTGTTGGCTTGCCACCAATAGGTGACCGATCGGAGGCGGCAGGCTGTCCCGAACGGAGCTTGCTAAATCGCCAGGCGGTGGAGGTGTCGTAGCGGTAATAGGTGGCGTAGTTCATGGCGTGAGTCCTTTAAGTGTTCGGTGTGTGGCAAAAATAATAAGGGCTGAAAAAACAAAACCCCCGGTCGGGGAGCCGACCGGGGGTTAGATTTCTCTGGTAGGCGACCCCTTGAGTAGTGGGCGCCGATTTCAGGTATCAGGCGCGCCAGTGGCTAAACCAATACCCAAAATAAAAGCTGACCAGTGCGCTCATACCGCTCACACGGGCAGCCACGACCGAACGCTGGGCGCTGGCAGCAGGGCAAACCTGGGTGTGGGTGAGTTGCAACATGGTGTGTCTCCAAATGATTGGGGGAGCTTAACTGAGGCGAGCGGGTGGATTCAATCAGTAATTTCTATTGAGTGTGGGTACTTACGGCTATGACCCAAGTGTCGATATGCTGCACGGAGTTCACGATGATTGCCTGGATGCGACCATGATTGCCTTCACGATTGCTGCTGCCCAATCCATCTCCATTGCCGGCGACGTGCCCGGAAATATCGCGCGTCACTTGGCATTCATGCGCACGGCGGCAGAGCATGGTGTGCAATTGCTGGTGTTTCCGGAACTGTCGCTGACGGGGTACGAACCAGCGTTGGCCGCCGAATTGGCGATTGCGCCTGACGATGAAGTAGTGGCGCCGCTGCGGGAGATGGCCCGTGAGTTGCGCATCACCGCCGTGGTGGGCATACCGATTCGCCTGGGGGCCGGCAGTGAGGTGTTGATCGGCGCGCTGGTGCTGGGGCCGGATGGTTCGGTGGCGGTCTATACCAAGCAGCATCTGCATCCCGGTGAAGAAGCGGCCTTTGCTGCAGGGCAGGGCGGGGCCGCCCTTGAATGGGGTAACGACCGGATTGCCCTGGCGGTATGTGCAGACTTCTCCCACCCCAGCCACCCACGGCAGGCAGCCGAAGCCGGGGCGAATATCTACGTTGCGGGTGTGCTGATCAGCGAAGGTGGCTACGCTCCCGATACGACGTTGCTACAAGGCTACGCCGCCGAGCACCAAATGCTGGTGCTGATGGCCAATCACGGTGGCCCGACCGGTGGCTGGACCTGCGCCGGACGCAGTGCGATCTGGGGCGCTGACGGCACTTTGATCGCAGTCGCCCCTGGTGTGGGCGATTCGTTGGTGATTGCACGTCGCAGCAGCGCTGGCCAATGGCGCGGGGAACAGGTGGCGATTTAGGAGGCGCAGGCACATGGCGTTTCAACTACAGGCTGCAACCAGCCAGCACCTGGCCTTCGCCCGAACCCTGACCCATCAGGCCATGGGCAACTATTATCGCCAATACGACTTGTCCTGGTCCGATGCCGGGTTCGATAGCGCCTGGGCGGGTCGGGAAAACTGGTTGATCTGTCGCGATACCCAGGTGCTGGGTTTCATCAGTCTGAGTCGTGACCCCAAAGCGTTGTATATCCGCGAATTGCACATCCTTGAGGCGTTTCGTCATCAAGGGGCTGGCGGCTGGGTTATCGAGCAGATGGTGTACAAGGCGCGCGCGGAAGGGCTGGGTCTTTTACGGTTGACCGTTTTCAAGACCAACCCGGCGCGACGGCTGTATCAACGCAAGGGCCTGGAAATCGTAGATGCGGAGGATTGCTTCTGGCGCATGGAGCGCAATTGCCGGCCGTGATCAGGTGTGAGTACTGCCAATTTTGGGAAAACAGGCACTTGGTTTTAATAAGCGCATACTGACTTCAAGAAATGACTTCCTGATCTTGCCTTACGGTTTCGTTCTCAACCGGGATGATCCCGTCCTTCATGCCTAACAGGACCGCGACCTTGTGGGCTTCTCCCCGCCGTCCCTTTTTGCGCCCAGCGAGCACTTGATAAGTGGTTGCCGGGTCCACGCCATGTTCCCGGGCGAACGCTTGAACAGACTTACCTTGATGTTCCAGCCAAGCCTTGGCTTGTGCAGCAGTGCGAATACCGGGCATAGTTCAAAACCGTTCAAGTTTGTGTAAAACGAGATGAGTGTGTCACCTCTTGGGGTGTGCCAAATAGGATCATACATCCAAATGAGTGGAATCGGTTTCCGGTTAAGGCAAGAAAGAGAGCGACTTGGCCTGTCGCAGAAAACTTTTGGTGAAATAGGAGGTGTAGAAGCTAACGCACAGGGGAAATACGAAAATGGCGGCCGTGCGCCCAAGGCCGATTACTTGTCCCGCGTGGCAGAAAAAGGTGTCGATATCCTGTACGTGTTGACCGGCACGCCGACGCCGACCCAACTGGAAAATCTGAGCCAAATCGAAGAAAAAGTGCTGGGCAACTACCGTGCGATGTTCAAGGAAGACCAGGATGCAATCCATCGCCTGACCTCTACCCTGGCCGAGCATTCACTCTCCACCAATGGAAAAAACCGCTCATCGGCCCCGGATTCCTGACCTTTTACCCAGGAAATTGAGCCGCCCGCCACTCGGCGGCGGCCCGTTGTGCATTGAAACTCTATATATATGACGCTTGCAGCTAGGTCTGCGCCGTGGTTTTTTGCTAAGGTGTTCAGCAACCTATAAGACCATATCGCGAGGTGTCTGCTTGATTAGGGTGCTAGTAGTCGATGACCATGATCTC